>JACCEA012356740.1_pt1 | contig 63741 bp, 76 predicted proteins | sample 7449851 | NCBI WGS metagenome assembly JACCEA01 (sample SAMN15323453, study PRJNA562643) | freshwater metagenome | isolation source: river surface water | place: USA:Blue River Watershed | collected 2017-08-18 | reverse complement strand
TTATTATTATTATTATTATTATTATTTAAATAATACCTAGAAGAACTAAATATTTGTGTTCTAGGTTGATTATTATAATCTACAATACCACTTTGAAAATCAACTCTATCTTCAAAACTACCTATTTCAACTCTTCCTTGAAATTTTTGAAACATTTTAGAACCTAAATTATAAATTTTAATATTATTAATAGGTTCAGTAAATTTTAATATCAATCGTGGATTATCAATTCTTCCAAAATTAATACCTCCTTCATATGATTCAGTTGAAGTATCTTTATAAGATTTATCACTATTAAAAGGAAAATATAACATATTTTCATTTATTTTTACACATTTAGTTTGTATTAAAAATTTATTAAAATAAAATCTTATACTATTAATATTATTACGGACTATTAATTTAATTTCATATAAATTATCAATATTATTACATTCAATAAAGAAACCTTTACTCACATTATAAAAATTAATATGAAAATTATAAGTATTATTAGCTGTTAATATATTTCTCATATCATATTCTATATATGACAATTGTTGAAATACTCTTTTAAAATCTAATCTAGATACATTATGTCTTTCTTCTCCATCTAAATATGTATATTTAATTATAAGACCATATTTTTCAATAAATTGTGATAAATTATTATAATTACTTAAAGAAAAATCTGTTGTATTATATTGTATTGCACAACAAGGTATACCCCCAAAAAATGTATTAAAATGAGTATTTATATAAATTTTATTGTCACAATAAGTTGGTTCTGTTAAATTAATTAATAAACTTATAGGAATTTTTACTTCATATTCTCCACAAAGTCTTAATATTAAATTAGTTTTTTTTAATTCAAATAAAAAATTTTCTAATGAATAGTTATTATTCATTATAAACTCTAAATATTCTGGTAATATAATATCACAAAATCTTTCACATGAAATTATTGAATCATTTGTATTATAAAATGTATTATAACAATATGCTACATTTCTAATATTGGCATTATAATTAAGTGTACCTTGTGCAACTAAAGTGGATAATCCATCACTAAGAGGTATAGAATCTGTCATAGTGTATTTATTTAACTATCTTTAAGTAGTTTATTAATATTTTTAATATATATTTAATATGATAGCATATTCTTTAAATCAATTAGGTCCAAATTTAGATGCTGAATCAGCAATAGATTTAGCAGGATATATGGGTGGTAAGTCAAAAAAAGAGAAGAAAAAGAAAACTAAAGAAAAAATACGTAAACATAAATAAATTTTGTTAGTTTAAAAAGATTTTTTAATATATTCTAAAACACCTTGTAAATATTTATGTTCTAACCCTTCATATGCTATTAAGTCTTTACTATATAATGTAACCACATATACATTAACATTTTGATATATTTCTATATCCATTTGGTCTAACCTTAACATATAACTTTCCTTACCATTAAAATCAGTAGATGTTTTCCATTCATTGCGATATGTTGCTAAACTAATTTTTGTTAGAATATTATACAATTTGGTTTTTAATTGTATAATATTGTACTCAGTTTGTTTTATATTTAAAGAACCAACATTTCTAACACCAGAGAGCTTCGCATTTTCTACATAATTAGTCCATAACTTCTCCGCAATAGCTTCAAATTCGTTTAGTTCAGCCATTTTATAATTAATTAATTGATATATAAATAATATTGTTTTTGTTATTTAATTAATAATAAATATAAATAAGTATTTCAATTTTTTATATTTAATCTAATATATGTCACATTGTGATAAAATAATGAATAATTTATATTTAGGTGATGCTGAATTTATTTATTTAAGTCAAGTGCCAAAGTTTGATTTAATTATTAATTGTTGCCCTGAAATTAATATATCTTATTCTGACAATAATCAAGATACTAAAATACTTAGATTAAAGTTTAATGATGATCCAAATGATAATATTAAATTAATTAATTTGTTAGAATCTAACAAAGTTTTAGAACAAATACATAATTGTATAAAAAACAAGAAACTAGTATTAGTTCATTGTGCTATGGGAATACAACGAAGTGCTACTATAATTGCGTGTTATTTAATAAAATATTATAATTTAAGTTTTGATAAAACAATAATGTATATTAAATTCAAAAGAGAACAAGCATTTACAACTGGTATTACATTTAAAGAAGCAATCGAATATTTTGTTAGTTAATTAGTTTAAAAATATATATAAATAAAATATTGTATTAAAGACGGCAGTTTAATTATAAATAATACAATGTCTAACAAAGTAAAGATAAAAGTAAATGATATATGCTATTGTGGAAGCAATAAAAAATATAAAAAATGTTGTTTATTAGCAGACCAAACTAAAAAAGTTGAAGAAAATACATATGAACAAAGTGAGGAGTTAACAACTGCTATAAATATTTTAAAGTTAAATTTTCCTGATATTGAATTTACAAATGTAACTACAAAGCTTAATACACAAACATATAGACCAATGCAAATTAATCATTTTAAAGATAATGTATGTCAAGTAGCAGAACGAATTAAAACAAATGAACGTGTATTTAAAGAACGTGATAATTCAGAAGAAGGTGATTATGATTTGTTATTAATGTATAGAGGTGCATATAGAATTTTATATAATGGCGCAAATGTTGGTGTTTATACATTATCATTAAAGTCATTTTTTTATAACGAAGTTAGTAAGCCTGTTTATGAACCAAATAAAAAAAGCGATTTACAATAATAGTAAATACTTTTTTATTTATAATTACTTTTATAGGATTCCTTTATTTTGTAGTGCGTAAATTAGTTCACTTTTAAATTCATTAAAGTAGTATTCGATAGCAAATGTAAATTCGTATAGACTCATTTTTATAGTTAAAGCAATAATAGTAATAATATGTTAGATATGTATTTGTTTAATATATAAAAGTATTTCAATTTTTTATTACCATTCTTGAATTTCTGATAGTTCAAGATTAACTCTTATATGATTACATCCACCTGAAAAGTCAGGAAAATCTAATCTACCATAATCTATATAATTTGAATAGTTATCTGTAATAAATTTTAATCCAGTATAAAATACTAATGATGAATATCTATGTTGTTCATCAAATACATCAATAAATACTTCAATTATTTTATTATCATTATTTTTAAATAAATAATACTTAAACTTTTCACACTTACTTATATCTTTATCACCCCAAGGTATCATACCTTCACCAATTAGTTTATATGTGTCAGATAATTTTGCTACACTTTGAAGATAATCTTCAACATCAGCTTCGTTTGAGTCATAAAATTTAAGATTATAGATTTTACCGATAGTAAGTGAGTTAGACATTTTATTTAAACAATATATAATAATATTTATATAGATTGAAATAATAAAAAATATTATTTCAATTTTTTATTACATTAAAAAAGCGATTTACTATATTAGTAAATACTTTTCTATTTTTATTTATTTATTATTTATATTTTTATATAATTAATAAAGTTACAGAATATGTTTAAATGTATTCTTCCTCCTCAACCTCACTAGATGCCTCATGAAAGATAATTTTGTTTTCTTCAACTGACCACTTGCCAATAGTTTCTTTAGTGTCGGCATTATAAACGATGTTGTTAGTATCTCTCAAATAATCGCCGCCAGCTACACCCTTCTTAACAACTTCTCCAGCTAAATTAATTCTTTGCACTTTTACAGATTGTTCTTGCTTGACTTCTACCTTATTAACAGTTTGTTCTTGCTTGACTTCTACTGTATTAGTATTCTTAGCTAATGCCTTAGCTTCCTTTACAGCTTCTTTCTTAGCCAATGCCTCAAGCTTCTTTTGTTCCTTAGCATCTGCTCTTGCTTGGGCAGCTACTAGTTTCTTAGCTTCCTTTTCTTGATGTGCCTTTACAGCATTTTCAGCAATAGTTTGTGAGATACCCTCAGCTACAATTTGTTCTACAGACTTACCTGCAGTAGCCAACAATCTAGCATTAGTAGTTTGCTTCTTCTCTTCTGCCTTAGCTAAAGCTTTTTGAGTACTTTGCTCTTTCTTACTTGAAGCAATAGATTCACTGTCAGATGTTACAACAGCCTTAGCTCTTGCTTTCTTAATAGGTTCAGCTACATATTCGCCATCCTTAATATAAATTTCAGGAATAATAAGTCCTCTTGAAGTAGCATAAGCAATTGCTTCATCTAAACTAATCTTTTGCTTGTTAAGAACTTTATTATATGCAAGAGGACTACGACCCTTAGAGTCTTTATAGTCAGTCCAAGTAGTAATAGCAAGTCTGTCATTAATAGTTCCACACTTAGGCTTACCCTCTGCATCAGCTTCCTTTTGACAACTAGCACAATAAGTTTTTCCATCAATCTTCTTCTTTAGGCACTGAGTAAATAAGCCATAGTTGAAGGCAATTGCTTGACAACAAATAGGATTAACCATACCCATCCAAGGTAAAGGAATGAACTTAGCCTTTTCTCCAGTAGTAGCCTTAGCTTTGGGAGCCATCTTCTTTTCCTCAACCTTGATGTCAAGAAGAGCAAATGCTTCAGCTTCATCAAAACCGAAGTGCTTGGCTAATACAGAAATATTTTGCTTAGATACAAAAGTAGCAGCGTTTTCAAGTTGCTTAAGAACAATAGAGTTAACAGACATAGTTGTAGAAGAAGACATTTTTCTAGCGAAGCAGTAAAAGTAAAGTAGCGGTTATCGAAATACGATTAAAGAATAGGTTAGACCTGGGGTATAATATTATTATATTATTAATTTAGTGCTATTGATAAATTTTTATTTCAATTTTTTTTTTCTGATTTTTTTATCCGGACATTAAAATTAAATTATTATCTTTATATTCTTTTTTTAAATAAATATATATTTTAAAATGAACCCACCCATAACTAGTTACAAAGTAGAACCACTTATATATGTAATAGCAGAACCAATTTTAAATTATAATAATTGCCTTGTAAATGAAGACAATTATAAAAAAGAAGTTGAATATAAACTACGACAGGAATTTAATGAATATTTATATGAGATGTATTACAAAAGAGGAATTAATAATATTAATGAATACACTAAAAACCGTATATGGAATAACTTTAAATATAGTAGAACTAAAAAAGAAAATAAATTTGTTAGATTTTTATTAGATACATGGTCTGAATTTGAAGATAATTATTTATAATACATTTTTATTAATTAAATAATTAATTTTATTATTATCATCTATACTAATACTATATCTATTTGGTTTTAGATTTATAAATAAATCTATTAATTCTATATGTTTATTACATATATAATTAAAAGTTAAGTAATCAAGTTTATTATCAATATCATAGTCCAATTCATATAACCATTTTATAACTTCAATATGACCATTATAACAAGCAAAAATAAATGCAAAATCATTATAATCATGAATATTTATATTTGGATATAATTCATATAACCATTTTGCTATATGTAATTGGCCATATTGACATGCTACTCTAAAAGTATAATTAAGATCTAACGGTGACCATAAATTTATTAGACATTTAGCTACTTCTAAATCACCACTTTTACATACTAATCTAAATGCAAAATCATCTGAAATAGTAGTATATATATTTGGCATTATTTCCCATGATAATTTAAGATTTGTAATTTTTCCTGCATTAAAATCATTAATTAATTTTTCTCGTTCTTTTATTTTTAATGTATTAACATCAATTATAAACATTTTATTTAATATTATTATTATCTTTAATTAGTTATTAAATAATAATTTAAATATAATTAATATTAATTAAAATGAGAAGATTTGACAAAAAAATAAAAGTGATAGAATAGCATGTTTTGTTTTGAACGACACATTAAAATGTATGTGTGAAACAACAACACATGGAACTATTTATTAAAAGTTTGGTCAAAAAAAGAGATTTTAACATTAATAATTATATATTTTTTGATGATGTAAACTGTCTTGATATTAGTTCTGATTATTATTATAATCCACATTATAAAAGACTGTAAACGTATTAGCCAAGAACTACGTGAAAAAATGTTAAATATATTCAGACAAATACAAAATCGAATAAAAAAAGTGGTCTGAAAAGACCTACTTTTTTTATATATATTTACAACCCCTTCAGCTTTTTCCACTCATATAGTGCAGCATCTCTTGCTTCGGATTCACCTTCTGACATTTTACCCATTTTTGCATACCACCTATATTTCTTGCCTTTCTTGTTATCCTCTTCTCTCTTTCTATTAATAAATTCAGCGATAAATTCATCACGTTCTTCTTCAAACTTAGATTTGACTATGACATTGCGTTTTCTTATTTCAGCTTCCTCTGCTACCTTTTTCTCTCTTTCAGCCATTTTCTCAGCTTCTCTTTGTTTCCTCAGCTCATCTGCGAAGGCACTTTCAGCTCTTCTTGCTACTATGGAAGCCAACCTTTTGGCCTCTCTTTCCAGCTCTTTCTGACTGGGAGCTATATCAACCGGTGCCACCTCAGGCACAACAATAGTGACTTTATCAGTTAATTCAGTAGCGATTTCGTCCCACTCGTCGAACTCGGTCATTGTAAAAACTAAGTTATCTTTTATGTAGGGAGTAGCGAATAAAGACTTAGAGTCGAAACATATGTATTATTTCTTATCACTACTCAAAAGCTGAAAAAGTATTTCAATTTTTTTATAATCATTTATAACTATAAACTTACAGTTGAAATAATATATTATTTTTATTACTTATATAATTAGTAAAAAAATATTTTATTTTTTATTTTTTATAAGTTTATAGAAAAGTATTGTTATTAACTAATATTTCTAAGTAAATGAGTTATTAATAATCTAACAAATATTAAACTTTTGTGTATTTTTTACTAATGTTTGTTATTTGTTAGATAACAAACATTATAAATAATAATAATAGTAATATTAAAAATGAGTAAGTAAATATAGTAATATTAAAATGAGTAAGTAAATATTAAAAATGAGTAAGTAAATAAAAAAGTAAAATAAAATAAAGCAATAGATAGTAGTTACACAATATATACAATGTATTATACATGTAAACTTGTGTATGGCTGACAATATAGTTATTTCAATTTTTTTTGATTTACACGCAAAATAGCGTATACTAAAATTTTGCCTTATACGCCATTTCAATTTTTTTTATTTGCAGTCATAATTGCCATATACTAAAAATCTTCCTGTATTTACGTGTATTTCAATTTTTTTTGTATTACGTGTTTTTACCTATATACTAAAAAACTACTGCCCAGCAACCACTTTTTTACGCTTTGTGAGTCATATATCTTATTATACACGATTATTTTTGCACATTTTATCGTTACAAAATGAGTAAATAATGGCAAAATATGGTGAGCGACCAATATCGACACTTTTGTCAGCGATAATTAAAAATAATAAAAGTTTAAAAGTATTAAAATAATAAAACCAGATATAAGACACAAAAAATTGATAAAGTTTTACTTTGTTAGATTATTTCAAAAATAAAGTGTTATTAATCGCTAAAAGTTTAAAGTTTCGAAATGTTTTCATATTTCTTAAAGTATTTGTCTAACAAGCAAAGTATTGTCACTGATACTTGTAATGTAAAAAATGACATAATTGACGAAAATATAAATAATAATAACAAAGTTGAATATAGACAAAGTCGCAGTTTACATAAAAGTAAACCTAAAAAAAGAAATAGTAGTGTGAGAAGACTTACTTATTATGATATGTTAGTAATGTTTTATAAAAATAGAGCAAAAAAATATATAAAATGGTTATTAAATAAATATAATAATTTATAATAAAATATTATAAATTATTATATTTATTTAAAAAAAGAACTTAAAGAAATGTTAGTAATACATATATTATAAACAACAAAATGACAGACAATAATTGTTTTGTGTTAGAGAAAATTAATGCTGGTGTTCCTATTCCTCAATATGCAACTGGAGATTTGTTATTGAAAAATATTAAGAATATTCAACATTCTTCTATTTCTTTAGAGCCAAACAATTTTCTTACTCAAGATGCAAATAACTCAAGTTTTTTAAAAATTAACTTACATGAAACAAATTTAGAAAATAAATATATTAGTTCAATTAAATTAAGATTCATTTCAAAGAAGTTAGATGGCAAACAAATTTTTTCACAAGAGTATATTGATAGTAATTTGATAAATGTCAAATATAAGGTTATGTGTGGATACAACGTCATTTTTGACGATGAGTTTTATCAAGATACTGATTTATTAACACCTAGCTTAATCTTACCACTTAAATGTTTACATCATCTTACTAGTAGTGTCTGTATAAATATTATGAATATCTCAAACATGTTACCATTATTAAATGATGTAGACCTACAAATACTATATGACGAAGTGGAGTTTAATGAAGAATTAGTAATGTTAAAACAGCAAATTGACCAAGTAATTCAAACAAAATCTGATACATACAACGTGTTTAGAGTTATTTTTGGAATGGGTGTCAAAGCATTTGACATAGATTTGACAAAAGATAAGTTTAATGAAATCGCACATAAAATAAATCATCCAATTTTAGTATAAATTTGAAAAACTTTAACTGTTTCTATCGTTTCTTATTTAAAAAAATAATAAATCATCTATATTTTAATAGATTATTTATAAAAAAATTGAATAAACAAGGGGAAAATCAAAAATAAAAAAATGAAAAACTTTTTCTTTTTTATCGTATCATAACCAATTAATTTAATAGGCATCAATTTTCGTTTTTAAAATGGTACATAGCAATAGTTATAAAAAAGTTCGTTTTCTTATAAATAATGAAGTGTTACAGAAAGAAGAAGTAGATGAAGAACCAGAGTTTATTATTGTTAAAGGACAACCAAAACAAACTAACAAACCAGTTGATAAACATTCTGCTGACATCTTAAAGAAAATGCAACGATTTACAGATATGTTACAAGATGCAAATTTAGAACAAAAACAATATCAATATGATGGTGTAAAGTGGTGTATTGAAAATGAAATGTCAGTCAATCCTGTAGAAAATATTCGTGGTGGTTTTATTGCTGATGAAATGGGGTTAGGAAAAACTATTACAGCATTAGGTATTATTACAGCTTATAGATTACCAAATACTTTAATTGTTGTTCCGCCAGTGTTAATTGACCAATGGGAAGCACAAATTGTTAGAATTATGGGAATAAGACCAGTAGTTTATTATGGAAATGATAGACATTCAATTACATTAGATGATATGATTGATAACACTATTGTACTAACAACTTATACTATGTTAATTAAGAAAAACAACTTATTATTAAATATGAAGTGGAGTCGAGTAATATTTGATGAGGCACATCACTTGCGTAACAAAAATAGCAGATTTTATGCATGTAAGAAGTTAAATACTTATATTCGGTGGTTAATGACAGGGACTCCAGTTCAAAATCGTAAGCAAGATTATTATAATTTATGTAATGCATTAGGTTTTAGTGAGAACTTTTATACTTGTCCAGAGAATGTGTCAATAATTGGTAAGCAATATGTTTTACGTAGAACAAAAGCACAAGTAGGTATTGAAATGCCAAAATTATCAGTAGAAGATAAATTAGTTCCATGGTCATCTAATGAAGAACAAGAAATGTCTGAGGAAATTCATAGTACTTTAAACTTCAGTAATGTGTCAGCTAATAAAAAAAATGGTGAATTAGCACAAAAAATTAAAAGAGATGGAGCATTTGCATCATTATTACGAGCAAGACAAAGTTGTATTATGCCTTATTTGCTAAAAGACAAAATTGGCAAAGAAAGTAAATACAAATCAGTTATTAAATGCTCAAGTAAATTAGATTATGTTACAGATTTTATTATTGCAAGAAAGGATAATGATAAAGGTAAACTAGTATTTTGTCATTTTCGAGAAGAAATAGATCAAGTAGTAGCAAGATTAAAGGCAGGTGGTTTTCAAAAAGTAGGTATAATGGATGGTCGTGTATCAGCTGATAGGCGTAAAGCTATATTAACAAACAAATATGATGTGTTAGTTTTACAAATACAAACATGTTGTGAAGGTATTAATTTACAAGAACATTATAGTGAAATATATTTTATTAGTCCAAGCTGGAATCCAAGCATAGAAGATCAGGCGATTGGACGATGTCATAGAATTGGACAAAAAAATGATGTAGAGGTATTTAGATTTATAATGTCGGGAGCTGAATTTGAAACAGATTCAGAAGAAGATCAGGCAATGACATTAGAAAGTTATATTAATGAAAGACAAAAACAAAAAAGAGAAATTGGAAAAGAATTAATGAATATATAAAAGATGGGTAAAAATAGCAAATAAATATGATTTTGTTAGTGATTATTATAATATAAAAAATATTAAAATAAAATTGAAATACTAATTGTAGTATTTTTTATTGTATAAATAATACTTATATCAATAATAATTAATATTACAATGGCTTCAACAAGAGAACAACTACTTGCTAGAAAAGAGGAACTAAAAAACGAACTAAAAGAAATAGATAAACAAATATATGAGCTTGAACCAACAATTTTTACAGTAACAGATGAATATAGTGGTCGTGTAATTACACTTCATAGAAATCCATATAATTTATCGTTAAAATATCCTAAAGTACATCCAAAAACAGGACAACGATTATATGTAAGACAAGCACATTGGAATAAATACAATGGTGATTATTGTGTATCATATTCTATGGAAGAAAATTTTCCAGATGTAGAATATATAGACAATACATGTGAAACAGTAGATGATATAAATTATTCTATATATAATACAGATAGAGGATGGACAAAACCAGGCTACTATTGGTATGATACATCGGGTGATTTTGATTTACGTAGTTCTTATTATGAATGTAAAATACCAACTAAAAATCCAAATAAGAAAAGACGAGTTATTAAAGAAAAATAAATTGAATTAGAATTTGTTAGTTTAGTTAGCTTTAGAGAAATAATATAAAAACCTAAATTAAATATTTATGGTAGAAGAGAATCCTAGCCTATGTATTCCTAGGCTATTTGCTACACCAGACTTTCCAGTTTTATCACAATTAGCTATAAAAAATGTAATTGATAAAGCAGGTATAGGAGAAATTAAACGTATTGATATAGTGGAAAGACAAGGAGAAGGTGGTATAAATTTTGTAAGAGTATTTATACATTTTCATAATTGGTTTGATACAGAAAGAGCAAAAATGGCAAAAAAGATGATAATGGATGGAAAAGCAATAAAAATTGTTTATTCAGAATTAGGATTTTGGAAATTAATGGCAAATAACTGGGTAAAAAAGTAAAAATATATAAAATACAAATAAAAAATTGAAATACTTTTTTATTTGTATATTGATATTATTAGATTATAGATTATTGACGTATTACGTATATTAATTGATTTGTTTACTTTGCTTTACTTCGCCTTTGCTTCTGTTTCACATTTACTTCGTTAAAAAAATGTTTGTTGAAATCATGGACGATTCTGCTTTAAGAGCCTATGAGCTTCAGTTTAAGATTAGTGATAAAGAAAAGTTAGCATTAACTTGTAGTTATGAAGATGAAGAGTTTAACGATATTTTAAGAATGTCATATGGGAAATTTAAAAATTGTACATTTGTAGACTATATTTCGTCAAGATATATGGCAGTAGTTAAAGCAATATTTTATAATGTTAGTTTTATTAATTGTGATTTTAATGATGTATTGTTTATAAATTGTGAGTTTATTAATTGTAAATTTATTGATAGTAGAAGGATTCAAAATGTGACATTTGAAAATTGCATTATATTTAGGTCGCAGATGCCTGATGAATGTATTGAAAACGGAACAAAATATAAGGGGTTTTATGAAGATGATAATAATATGTTTAAGAATTGGTTTATTCAATAAAAATATAAATAAAAAGAAAAACTGGCTAATATAAGGCTAGTTTTTTCTTTCATTTGCTATTTATTAAAAAATTGAAATACTTTTATTAAAGTGAAGCAAAGTTAAATAAAATATAAATCCCTTGTGAAAATACGTTATCAAATGTCAGATGATTTTGTTGTTGCTCCTATTACTAATATTATTGCTGTTGAAAGCAATGAATGTGCAATTTGTTTGGAATGTGTTGCCTCAAATAAAAATTCATGTGTTACTGAGTGCGGACACAAATTCCACACTAGTTGTTTATTAAAAAGTTGTGATAGAGGCAACTTTAACTGTCCATTATGTCGTAATAATTTAATAAATGAAAAAAGAGAACAAGACAATTTTATTAATTTGATAGATAATTATTTAAGCGATCAATTAGAAACAATATTTACATTATTAAGTGCACCAAATTTAAATGAATTACATAATTCAGATAGGAATGTTGATGATGGAAGAATTATTCCCATAGAATTTAATAGTTTAACTATACCATCATTACCTACAAATCATATAAATCATTATAATATTATAGATAGATTTATGAATTTGCCTTTTCATAATGCAAATCATTAAATATTAAATTAAAATAAAAAAGTCTATTAAAATATGATAGCACTTTTTTATTTTATATGTATTCTAACAAATCTAACAAAAAATTGAAATACTTTTTTATAAATAGAAAAGCTTTAAGAAATCAATCTATATTGTTTCGACTTTAAGTTTATAAACTACTTACTGCTTTTACTTATCTACTTCTTCTGCTTTGCTTATCTACTATGTCTTCTGTTGTCGCTACTATCTATATTCCTCGCATTTTGTCTTACTTTACTGAAGAACAAATTGCTAGAGTTTTCATTAATTATGATATTGGCAATGTTGCACGTGTTGACTTTAATGCCATTGGTAAGAAGCCTGGCTTTAAAGAAGAGGAAGAGAGTAATGTTAGATGTGCATTTGTTCACATTAATCACTTTTATAATTCTGTAGTGTCAAATGAAATTCAAAAGGCTTTAGAAGAGGAAAAAGAATATAGACTACAGCTTAATAATAATAGTTATTGGATATTATTAAAGACTAAGACACCTGTAAAGGCAACGAACATGAATATTCATCAGATAGTTGATAATTGTCGCTATTTGGAAGGTATAGTAGAACAGCAACAGAAGCAAATTGAAGAGATGTCTACGTTAATTAAGTGTTTACAAGGTGAAGTGTATCAGTTAATTGGTGGATTATATAACCAAACAACTCAGGAAGGTAGTATAGAAATACATGTAGCACACTTATATAATGATAAGATAGATGTTGAAAATGGAAAAGCAAATACAAGTAATTGGAGTATTTGGCCTACTACTAGACAAGGCGACTACTTGGAGAAACAAGTTGAGAAGATAATGGCTAAGCTAAATATTAGTGATTGTGATAGTGCTAGTGCTGAGAATTATTATAGTCATGACCATAGTCATAATCATAGTCATGATGATTGTGGATGTGGTTGTGAATGTGATAGATACGATAGTGATGCCAATAATTTATTAGGACAAAAGAGGTCATATGAAAGTGATAGCGATAGTGATAATGATGATAACAGCAATAGCGAATCAGAAAGAGTTAAGAATAGTTCTACTCTATGTGGCAATGAATAAACTAACAAATATAAATATAAATATAAATATAAATATAAATATAAATATAAATAATAAATAGTAAATATTCAAATATAATAAAATATAATAAAAAAAGTGCTACCTTAATGGTAGTCTTTTTTTATTTATAATTTGGTTTAATTAAGTGTAGTTTCATGTATATATTGATTTAATAAGTTTTTTAATTCTTTAATATCACACCTACCTTTTAAATTAAATTCGGTATCTACAATAGTTCCTATTTTTTTACCAAAATAGTTTGATATTTCATTAGGGTCACGATTTAGCATATTTGCAATTTCAGTGATATTAATTAATTTGGTTTTGATTTGATTACCATAACCAGTAACTTTAATTTGTAATTCCATTTTCAATTAGTATTATTAGTAATTAGTATTATTAGTATATTTTTATAATTATATTAATTATTATAAATTGTAATTCAATTTTTTTTTACCTACATAAGTAAAAAAGTTTTTACCTACATAAGTAAAAAAGTATTTAAAATATTATATTATAGATAAATAAAAGAAATGCTTTATATTTTTTATTTATTACAAAAAGAGTTAATTGAAGAACAAGATATAGTAATAGGTTGTAAAAATGTGCCAACAATTTAGTATAATGATGAAGATGGTAAAAAACATCATCATTATGTAGATATTTTTATATCAAGTCAAAATAGATGTATTGATGTACAGTCTACTTGGACTACTGAAAAGAAAAAAGACAATATATTTTTAAAGCAACAAGCTGGTAAAGATTTAGGTTATAAATATGAAATTTGGGTTTATAATAATAAGGGTGAAAGAGTAGAAACATATTTATAAACTAACATCCATAATATAATATTTTTCTTTTTTTGTAATTTTAGATGATTTAGTTGTAAATGTTAATCCTCTAGGTAAAAGTATTTCTGATTCCCAATTATTCCAAGTATTTATATCAGTATATATAATATTTGGTGCTATATGTAATTCATAAATTACTCCAGATCTTCCAGCAAATTTTTTACCAACTAATTTATTAATTGAACATGATACAAAACCTAAATTTATTCCTTCATATAATGTTGTAGCACCTCGATATACTATCATTGTTGTTTCTGTTTTTTTTCCTTTTAATAATAAATTATCTAAATTTTTTATATCATTTTGTATAGTTTCTACTGTATAATGCTTTGAATCAAGTTTATTTGTGCGTAGATATGTATTTATAAAATAAAATCCACTATCTTGATAAAACTTTAAACTATTAAATTCTTCTTCTGTAATATTCATGTTATAAATTAAGCATTAGTTATTATATTATAATGTAATTAATTATAATGTAATTCAATTTTTTATCTAAAATTCAAATTCATATTCTAAAACGGTTTTTAAATCGGTTTTTAAGAAGTTATATAATGAGCCACGAACTTTGCTAATACCAGCATCTGTGTTAGTTATTGGTATGCTTGTAATTTTAATAATTGCTTTATTATATATTTCAGATAGTTTATCATTTTGACGTAAACGTTCGGCATTTATTTCACGCCATTTGCTAATAGCACCTAACATTTTTTTTTGAATTGTTCGTAAAAATGGTATCCAATCGTCGGCTTCCATTTGTCTCCAACTTATATTATCATCTGAACTATCATTATTACTAGTAAATATATAAAATACATGTGTTTTTTGTGAAAAACATTTAATAGGCGCATCATTATCTATAACAGTTTGAAATACACTTTGTAAACAATTATATATATTATTATTAAATAATACTTCCAAATGGTCATCTGTAATTTGTATATCTTTAGCCCATTCTGTAAAATTCGTTTCACACATATTGACGTGATTAGTATTTAACCAATTTAAAATATTAATTTTCTTCTTTTTCTTATCAATCCACTTACGCATAGTAGCCATTTCATTTTCCATACTTACACATTTATAAGCCAATTCTTGAACTATTTTACAAAGCTGTGAATGTGAAGGCAAATCATTATTTTCTTCTATATCAATTTGATTGTCACGTTTATTACGAGATTTAAGCATAATTTCACATAAAATTTCATGTCTTTCTAATGAAGACTTACGAGTATAAGATTTGCCACATGATTTACAACAAGTTGCGATTGCTTTATTAGAATTCATAATAATATTATGTTATTGATTTATTAGTTATATTATTTTATTAACTAATAAATAAAAAAAACATAATCAATTTTTTATTTCTGTATCTATTTTTTATGTTACTATATCTTTATTATATAGCATTACATTTTTACATCATAATCAACTATTTCATTATTTTCGATAATGAGTTCATATTTATTAGGACAAAGACTTTGTAGCCATTGTGCTACATCTAATTGTCCATTTTGACAAGCCATAGTAAAAGCATATTCATCATCAGCAGATATATTAATAGTTGGTTTAACAGAATATAACCATTGTGCTACATCTAAGTGTCCATTTTGACAAGCCACAGCAAAAGCATATTCATCATCAGCAGATATATTAATAGTTGGTTTTACTGTGTATAACCATTGTGCTACATCTAAGTGTCCATTTCTACAAGTAGCTCTAAACGCAATGTCATTATGTTCAGATATATCAATATTTGGGTTTACTGTGTATAACCATTGTGCTACATCTAAGTGTCCATTTCTACAAGCATCTCTAAACACAAAACCAGATATATCAATAGTTGGTTTTACTGTGTATAACCATTGTGCTACATCTAAGTGTCCATTATGACAAGCACCTCTAAAACCTCTGTCAGTATTAACAGAGATAATCATAGTTGGGTTTTCCCTAAGTAGCCATTGTACCACTTCTAAGTGTCCATTTATACATGTATATCTAAGAGCATTTTCATCTCCTATAGATATATCTATTGATGGTTTTTCCCGAAGTAACCATTGTGCTACTGCTAGGTGACCATTTTTACAAGCCCGTCTAAAAGCAAATTCATCTTCAGCAGATATATCAATACTTGGTTTCTCCTGAAGTAACCATTGTGCCACTTTTAAGTGGCCATATCTACAAGCTTGTCGAAAAGCAAATTCATTATTGGCAGATATATCAATTGTATTATCTGACTGAAATAACTTTTTTGCATCAGCTAATCTACCAGTTTTGCAGTATTCTTGAAATAATTCTTGAAATAATTCTTGATTGTCCATTTTGTATTAGTATTAGTATTAGTATTAGTATTAGTATTAGTATTAGTATTATATTACTTTATTAAAAATAAAAAAGAGAATCAATTTTTTTTTATATATATTATATTTTTATGTCTTATTTTATATTAATAATAAAAATATAATAAAATAAAATAATATAGTAAATGACAGAACAATCCGCATTACAAATAAATCACGAATTTATAAACTCTTTAGAAGGCAAAGATAATGAAGGTTTTTATAGATGTCGTAATTGTAACACAAATCTAACAAGTAACTCACCTGCTACACAATATCAAATTCAAAAACTTATTCAAAAAACAGTTAGAGTACCTCAAAGTCTTTTTACAATGAATTTAGGTGCTTTATCAACATATCAACGTCCTTTAACACAGTATCAATATGTAGATATTAACGGTGCTGTATATCCTGTAGCACCTGGTGTCAATTGGAATCAAATGAGTGATCGTAGAGAGCCACATATACAAACAGTAGTAACTTCTTCTGGCTCTGCATATGGTGGTAATTCAACAAAACGTTCTTTAGTTCGTAATCGTCCAGGTGCTATGTCTCCTGGTGGTACTGGTGTAGACATAAAGCATAATTCGTATGATAGATATTTAAATAGACTTAAAGGAAAGAAACCTTTAAAACGCGGTTTAATTCCACCAACATTTGGCCAACCAATTCCATTTAACAATGCTGAACCAGTATATGGTAATAAACAAATGAAATTAGGTATTGTAAACGGATGTAACTGTTATAGTGAAGCAGGTGAACCAGATTTAGAAAAGAAATTATATGTAGATAGTCAACAATATGATATATTAAATATCAAGTTTAAGTTTCAAGTAGGAGACTATGTTTGGGCATTAAGATTTAGCGATAATAATTATTACAAAGCACAAATAATTGCAATTAGCAGTGATTATAGTTTATATGATGTTAGATTTGTTAGTGATAACCTAGTAGAAAATGGGCTAACAAGAAATCAAATTAAGATATATTATGATTGTTCAGGATGCGGTCAAACAACTGAAGAACAATTATATCCATATTATGTGGATGGTGTTACAACAGCATGTACAGTTGGAGGTGATGTAGTAACCTTTTTAGGTATATAAGAAATAAGGTATATAATAAAAATAAGTAATATAATTTAGCAAATTAAATAATAATATTTTATATAATATAATTTTATATAATATAAAAATGAAGTTAATGATGAATTTTAATAATAAACAAGCTATTAGACCAGCATTAGCTACTAAAACTATTAGTTCTCCAAGTGTTCCTACAGGCACTCTAGGTGGTCGTTCTGTTAATTTATCAAGTCCTATGATAGGCAGAGTATATGCTCCAAAGGCAGGTGGTGGATGTGGTTGTGGCAAATGAAATGGAAGGTGAACATAGTGAATGGTGGTTTAAGTAAAACAAAAGATGAATAAAAGAACAATAAATAAATTTTTTATTATAATATAGTATTATAATAAAATGAGTGTAAGTATGAATGTAAATATGAATTCAAGTATAGCTACTCCATCAAATAGATATAATAGAGCTACTAATTATCTAACAATGTTTGACACAACTGCGTTACCATATAATCAACAGTATAATGGTTGTTCTAACACATTATGTTATACTAGTAGTAAAAACTATATATATAAACCACATTCGGCTTATGGAATGGTAGGAACAAGTGCAGCAGGATATTTAGGGCGTAGACATCGACTTTAAAACAATAATATATAAATTAATATTTTTTTATTGTTTTTTTATTTTTATTGTTTTTTTTATTTGTGTTTTTATGTTTTTTATTCTTATTTGTGTTTTTATGTTTTTTACGTTTACCACCTTTTAATAATTGTTTATACCATGAATCTGGACATCTTTTATAAATTATAGTTTGTAAATCATTAAGTTGTTCTTTTGAATTTAAAAAGTTATTTTCTATTTCATTATTAACTAGTTCATCTATTAATTCATAAAAATTTTCATCAACTTGACATTTTGTAGAATTAAAATTAGTAGTTTTAATACAATTTTCAGGAGCTAAAAATAATAAATAATTAAGTTTATGAATATTTTTATTTAATAATATAGTTTCTATTTTTTGATTACAATTATTAATAAATGGATAAAAGGTTATTTCAGTAGTTTCAGGTCTATCAGTTATATCATTTATAACTTGTTTATATGCATTTCCATATTCTTTAAAAAACACATCATCTATTTTGTGTAAATATTTTAATTCATCAATTAATTTCTGATGTGGAGGAACTGGACCATATAAAATTGTAATTAAAAATGTTGAAGGAGAATCAGCCAGCTTAAAATCTAGATAAAGAGAAATATATGGTTTTGTCCAAAATGAAAATAATAAACAAATTAATAAATACATTTCTTCGCCAACACTTTCAGCTAATGTTAAATACTTATGTTCGATTAAAAAATAAATAGAAAATGGTGTATTTATAAATTTGTTATATTCATTATATCCAGGTATTTTATATTTATTTATAGGAACAACTGATAATTTTTCTAAAGAATATGTATTTACTGCTATCAATAATAGACTTATTTTTGGAATAGATTTTTTATCTATAATTACTCTATTATAATATATTTCATATAGTAATTTACTTAGCTGACTTCCACTATATGATACATCATCTAATATAATAACATGTTTATTAGTATCAAATATATCATTATTTAGTTCTTTTATAAATATAGGATGTTTAAAATTATATTTTTTAATAAAATATAATGAAATAACAGCAACTAAATAGAATGATTTTTTTGAATTACCTGAATAAAAATAAAAATTTTCTTCATCATTTAAGTTTTTTTCTTGATATAATTGTAAAATTAGTTGTTCAATAATATTCATAGTTTCTTCTAGAGTTATATAAATTGTATTTTCAATTAAAGCTTTTGCAGCACTTCTTCTAAGTTCTGATGTTTGTGAATCAATAAATTGTTTGCTTTTTACATTATCAATAAAATATTGTCCAGATGGTTGAGATAATATTATATTGATATTTTCTTCATATTTTAATTCAAAATCAGTATCAATATAGTTATTCATTATATATTATTTTATTATTAAATTTTAATAATTATTATTAAAATTTAAATACTTTATTAAAACTATTTAAAGACAACATTAATATTAATCAAGATGAATAATATTAATGTTGATATCTTATTAGAACGAATTTTGTTAGATTTTAAAGATTTTAATCCTGTTGTTTATAAAGGTATTATATTACAAAAAAAATGTCAAGATTTTTTTGAATGGTGGATAAGCATAAATGATTCTTTATGTATATTTATTAGTGGAACTATTTATAAATCAAATAAAGGTAATTCTACAATTGAATATACATATAATAATAAAACAATTAAAAAACAGTGTTATTTACAATATGAAGAAGTAGGTATTTGTTATATAAATCCAAAACATTATAATGTAAGTAATGTTGTTAGTATAAGGTCTAAAGAAGGTTTAAAATATATGTTTAATAAAATATTTTTTACAGATAAACCACTAACAATTATTCTAGGTAAATCCCCATATAAATATATTAATGCTTATAATGAAAAAACTACAACCATAGATAACATTATTGTTGATTTAAAAAAAGTTTTAAAAATTTAATTAGATTATTATTTAGACTTGTTTATAATTTGAACCACTAAAAACTGCTTGACAATTCCAGATCCAATCTGGGTCCGAATTTACTAATGGTCTCTTTGGTAAATATTCTATCAACACATGTAAATATCTTATATGCCAAATTTTTGATTTTAATTGGTGGTCATAAAGATTTTGTATATTTGCAATAAATCCCTTTAAATGCGTTATTAAATCTACTTGGTCTTCTGGTATTACTTCTAACATTTCTTTATGTATATCACGAATACTTCTCTCTGTTTTAAACATTTTTTATAATGTAATAAATAATATATAGTTTTAATATATTATTTATTTAATAATTAAATATTAATTCAATTTTTTAATGTAAATAAACTTCACCAATTAATTCTTCATCAGTTTCATCTTCATTTTTTTGCATATTTCTATACATTCTAACTTTTCTCTCTTCTTCAACAACAGGAATAAACGCAAAATCGTCATAAATAGAACCTAAAATAGTCTTTAAATCATCATTAGAATTTACAATCCAATAAGAAGGATAGGAATATCTGTTTTCTACATTAGAAATACATCTAAAACCAACCATTAAATACTTACGATAATCATCTAAATTTTGAACGAATCCACGTAATAAATTCTTAGCTACAAAAGCAGGTCGTCCATTATTATCGCTAGCATACTTATAAGTAGCCTTATAAAACTTAAATGGATGTTGCCTGATAAGTTGATAAGCGGTATCATAATCTTTAGAGAAGAACGCACGCTTAATATCTTCCATATTAGTAATAGTAGAAAAAACAGGTTTAACTTCTTTTACTAACTCTTCTTCATGATCTTCTTCTTTCTTTTCTACTACTTTTACCTTTTCTTCCTTTACTTGAGGAGGAGGTTTATTAGCAGCAGCAATACCTTTTAAATAATTATTATAATCTTTAAGTAGTAAAAGTTCAGCTTCAGGATCCATACTATCAAGACTTAACTTAGTAAATTGAATTCCTCTGGTCTGAAATGAAGTTTCCATACCTTCATTTTGTTTCTTTAAACTAGCAATTTGTTTTTCTTCTGTTGACATTGTTTTTTTATAATGTAATAGTGGTTACATATTATTATATTATTGTCTTTAAGTAGTTTTAATATATTATTTACTGTGTAGTTGCAGAACCTGCTAAATACCAAGCAGGGGGAACAACATCATAATTACTATTATTACAAGCAGCACTAACATTTCTGACGGATGTGCCGCCAACTGATAGCGATGTAGATCCAACTTTTGCGAAAGGAAATGGTTTCTGCCAAGGTTTTTGGTCAATACATTGACGTTGAACTCTGAGGGTATGTTGACTGGCAGTTTGTGGTTGATATAGATTCTTAGTGTAAGGAGCATTTTGTTGTTGAATAGACATTTTGTATCCATGTGCTGGTGTTCTCTTACATAATGTGCCACTACAATTAACAATATGGCCTTCATATTTGTCTACATTATTGATGTCAACATGGCAATCAGAAGCAACCGATTTATTGTGAATATATAATCCTTGACTACCACTATCAGTTTGATTACCAGTGTAATTAGGCTGAACCCAGTTGTTAGGATATTGACCATTATAAGCCCATCTAAATCTATTTCTTAACATACCATAAGTTGACAAAGTAGATGGTTTATTAAATTCCCATTGATTGCCAGCAACAGTAACAATACCTTCACCAGCATTATAGACAGGTTGGGCTTCAAAATAGCGACCATTTGTGCCACCATATCCAATAGGATATTGACCTCTAAATCGTGTGCCTTGTTGACTAAACTTCATATTTTTTCCTACTGGAATAGAACGATGTGTTCCATTAATAGAAAAACCTACAGGGCCATAATTAGAATAACCATCTACAAGCATAGTAGAAGCAACAGTATTATGTGAACCAAAAGGACCTTGTGGTAGCCAATAAGCACCAGGTGGTTTACCAGAACGCTTAGTAGCGGTAGAATATTTGTTAGTTGATTTCTTTTTAAAAGTTGCTAATGACATTTCTTATTATAATATTAGATATTATAATAATCTAACAAATAGATTCTAAATATATAGTAATTTACGTTGATTGATTGCTCTTTCTAAAAAGTAATACATTTTAGTTCCATTAATAACTTGTATATCTTCAAATTTGTTAGATATTTCATTTTTATTATTTAATAAATTGTTATTTATAATATATATAACTAACAAGCCTAAACTATAATAAGAATCGTTGCCATTAGTATTTATTAAAGAAGGTAATTTAGTAATCGATAATACTTCTGGGCTAGAAAACATAGGTTTTTTAAATGGAACTAACAACTTATTGCCTTTTACAAAATTTGTGTCTCGATGAATAACAAATATATTACCATCAACAACGCATATATCTTCAAAGTCTATACCAATCATATAATATCCTTCATTTTCTAAAAATTGTAATTGATTTGAGAAGTCTGAAATCAGTTTAACTAACAAATTGTATTTTTTATTAAATATTAATGTATTATCATTAAAAAAGTCTAATAAAGAGACAACTGAATCACTTTGAAAGCTAACACCTTTATTATCAATATCATAGTAGGACATTGGTAACACCTTTGTTTTAATTAAAGCAGAACTAATAGCTCCTGCCTTAATAATATATCTTTTTCCTATTTTTTCATATGGCATATCTAACTAAAATAAATAAAAAAAGATGTTTGTTTTTATTTATTAAATTATCTTTAAATACTTATTTTAATAATATATTTATTTTAAAACTTAAGCCCAATTTTCTTTACATACATTGCAACTTGGTCATACCCTGGCGCCAATGTGTCTTCGCTCTTTCCCCAAATAATCTTACCATTATCATCAATTATATCTCCCCACATATGTAACTTTAATAATTCAACACTCTTAATTAATGGAAACTTTTCTAGTGATGACAATATAATATTATATTGAACCTCACAATTACCGTAATTATTTACCATATCATTAATAATATTTGTGCTATTCTTATTAATAAACATTGGTACTGTAACTGACTTATTCTTAGTAGTAATATTTACTTTATAATCTAAATACCCTAACATTATATAATTTGTTTCATTTTGACTTTCTAACAACTTATTATGCTTTTGAATCATACTTTGATTCTCATTATGTACACTTTGTATTTCTAATTTAATATTTTTTATTGCTTTTTTTAAATTATCATAATTATTATTTATCACATTATCATAATTTTTATTTCTTACTTCTTCCATATCATGCTCAAATCTCTCTAATAAATTTGCTTCTAATTCTACTAACTTTTGATTTAAATCTTTTTGTAAATTAAAATATAACGCTCTTGTTGTATTTGCGGTTGACTCTATTACAAATACCTTTTCTTTTAATAATCTCATTTCTTTAAATATATATTCAACTAGGCTATAAACTAACATTAAACCAATTGACAAATATATGTAATTTGGTGAGCAATAATTAGTTAAAGTATTAGTAGCTGATACAAACATTGTTTTACTTTGTTTCACTTTTAAGTAGTTTTAATAATATATTTAATTATATAACTTAAAGAAAAAAGAGGTTTTTATTTCAATTTTTTATTAGTTTACTACATTTTAACAGTCACTTCGCTTTTAAAAATATGTTGACATAAATTCTGATGCTGTCATAATTGGCACACCTAGTTTACGTGCTGTTTCTGCCTTAGTTGTGTCATCATCCTTTGACTTCGCTAGAACCACAAATGTATTTTTACTTACACTTGAACCTTCAACTGCTCCAACTGATTTAATTAACTCGGAAATCTTCTTATCTCTAAAACCTGTTAGCACAATTGATTTCGCATATAATGGATTTGTTGTATCTTTTTTCTCTTCAACTTGTTCTTCATCTTCATATAACTTATCTTCTTGACCAATATCATTTAAGAAATCTACAAATGCTGGTATTTTCTCTACAAATGCTTCTGCTGTCTTAGTTGCCATACCCTTTATTGCAGCAACATCATTCACCTTTTGTCCTTTATCATCATCTGATAAAAGTATATAGGGTAACTCTTTCATAATCAACTCAATCTTTTTACTGCTAAAACCACGGCCAAATATATTAGAAGCTGACATAAGAAGTGTAAGCGATGCTTCATTAACCTTATCTTCAATACCATCATGAATCTTAGTAGCCATCTTCTCTTTAAATCCTTCAACAGTTAAATAGTCATTAATATCCATATTAATAATTTTTGCTACACTATCAAAACCAGCTTGAATAATTCGCGCTACATTTCCAGCACCTAATCCTTCTACACCAATGCCTTTAAAGAATGCAGTAATATTCTTTTCTAAAACAGTTGGATCATTTTCTACATCTTCTAACATAATATCCACATGGGTGTCATTCCATTTGTAAGGTACATTTGGCATTTTAGGCTCAGTTGCTTTTTGTGTAACACCAATAATATGTGGAATTACATCACCACTTCTAACTAATTGAATAAGTGCACCAATTCCAATCTTGTTTTCATAAATATAAGCACCATTAAAGCCAGTTGCATAGTTAATTGTAACACCTCCTAGCTTAATTGGCGAAATTTGAACGCGAGGTTTTAAATATCCATCTTTACTTGGTGTCCAAATAACATCTGTTACCATTGCTTCAGCTACTTGGTCTGATAATACCATCTTAAATGCAAATGCATATGGTGGATTACCAGATACACGTTTATACACTTTATCATCTGTTACAATAATACCATCAATTTCATATTTATATGTCTTTCTTAGGTCAACTAACAATTTTGATAAAGAATCATTACTAATTTCATTATCTATTTCATATTTAACTACTTCAAAACCATAATCAGTAAGCATTTTCATTTGTTCACTTGGTTTTACACTAGGCTTAATAAGTTCATATGCTACAAAATGAATGTCTTTAATTTTCTCATCTAAATGCTTATGATTAATAACCCCAGCTACTAAATTTCTTGGATTGGCAAATAATTTACTATATTTTGTTTCAAAATCTTTCTTGGCCATAATAAATTCACCACGAACTACTATTCCTTTTTCTCTAGGTAGATGTAGATAAGGAATTAAATATGATACATCTTGACCGATCTTTCCATCACCCCTTGTATATAATTTAGGTTCTGTACCTTCTGTGGTGTAAAGACCACTTACTCCATCAATTTTACATGAAAGTACATATGGTCCATTATATTTAATTTGCCAATTATGAAGTGCGTTTGTATCTGGTTTAATTTTATCCATCGACCACATTTCATAAGGCAACTGAACTTTATTGCGTTCAACTTCAGCACCAACTTCAAAAATATCTTCATTGGCAGGGTATTTAGTAGCAACAAAGTCCTTTATAACATCAAACTCATTATCAGTTAAAATAGGTGTTGAATTATAGTATAATTTGTTAGCACGTTTAATAATTGCTACCAATTTATATTCGGGTAAGTGTTCTAATACTTTGATGCCTTCCTTTTGAAATGCGCGCATTAGTTCATCTGCTTCTAGTGAAGCATCAGATTCAGACTCTTTTTTAACTACTTCTGCCTTTTTAACTGGTATAATAAATTCTTCTTCTACTTCTTCTGCTTCTTCTGCTTTACTAGCAGGTGTTTCTTCTTCCTCTTCTTCAAAAATTATATTGGTAGTAGCCTTAGCATTAGCTAAAGGTATAACATCACGAGCATCACGACGCATAGTTGGCTCAATATATTGTAACCCTAAAAAGTCAAATATTTGTTTTTCAGTTTGAAAAGTTCTATCTACTAATTTACCCTTCTTTTTATTTGTCATATGATAAATTCCATGCTCATTAAATGTATAACCTTTATTTAAAGCATACTGACGCATTACAGTGTTAAATATTTTAGAACCGGTAAAGTATAATATAGCAAATGCAAACTCATCAGGTGGCGCATATAAGAAATCAACACGACGATAATTATCAGAAGTAGGAATTTTAGCAATTACTAGACATTTACTTGGTCCACTAGCTAAAACTTCAACAATAATTTTTTCAGTAAGCAATTTTTGCACAAAAGTTCTAAATACAACAGGTTGAAATGCGGTTATAATAACATCAATATCACCAGATGTTTGAGCACCACGACGATATGAACCAACAATTTCATATTTAGCACCATTTACTATGGGAAATAATGACTCAAAGATTTCATTATATTCTTCAATTTCTGCTCTAGGAATGCGTTTAATAATATCATAATGATACTTTAGGCCAACTTTTTGAATATCATTTAGCAACCCTTGACTGCTTTCTAGGTCAGCAATACTAGTAATACCTGCATCTACTAACTTTTCGGCATTTTTTGGTCCAATACCATAAATTTCACTTAGAATAGTAACTGGATTATTTTTTTCTTTTTCTAATACACGTAATGTACCAGTTTCAACAAATTCATTTAACTTTTCTAAAACAGCAGGACCAATATTAGGTAATCCTTTTAATTGATTTACATTCATTATATCACCTTTAAATTTCATAATAGTTTCTTGGGCTTTTTGATAAGCACGAGCTCTAAAAGGCTCACCTTGTTTTAACATAATAGTATTTAGTTGTTCTAACAAGTCAATAAACTTTTCATTAAATCTAGTGTCCATTTTTGCAGTAGAATTTGATTCTAATATAATATAAGGAGTTACTTTTATATCTGTTTCATTATTAGAAATATTTTCATCAATTTTTTTTGAAATACTTTTACTATTATTATAAAAGTCATCTACTTCTAAAAATACAATAGGTTTATTCTTTTCTTTACGTTTACCTGTTATATTTTTCTTTTTTAAGGTGACATTATTTTTATTTTTTTGTTTTACAACTATCTCAATTTCTTCTTCTTCTCCACTAGAGTCAGGTTCTATTAATAATATTGGTGTTTTTTTACTCATATAATAGTATTTATATAATATTTTTATATATTTACTTTGTTAGATTAATTACTTTTTAGAAAATTTGAACAACTTATTAAGATCACCAGGTCTATCAGAAAAACCAATATTAGAACTAGGTATTTGTATTTGTCTTGACTTAATTTGTCTAATTCGTTGTTTTTGTAGTAAATCTTGTAATAACATTTCTTTATATTCTTGTATTGTTTTTGGTCTTCTAATACCATCTGACTTTTCTTGAAATTCATTCTTAAAATACTTATTATAAATATAACTAGAACGATTAATATTATTATTAATTACATCTTGACTAGGAACATTTATATTATTTTGTACATTTACAGGTGTTTTATTAATAATAGGTTGGTTGTTAGATTTAGGTAATAAATAAACTTCGTCTTCTTCTTTATCAACAAACATTCCCATATTATTTAAGATGTCATCATAACTTATTTTTTTTTCTTGTGGTTGTTGAACAATACGTTGACGTTTTGTATACATTTTAGGTAATGTTTTAATAGGACTAGAATATTGGATTGGGTCTAAATTAATATTATTTAGGTCTTCTAATAACTTATCATTGTTAGATAAATTCATTTAACTAATATTAATTGGAGATATTATTTATATAAATCTAACAAATTTATTTATTTTTTATTTGTTAGAATAATATATAGTATGGAAAAACAATTTATAAAAAGTTATGGTGTTAGTAATAATTTTGTAAAGAAAAATAATGAAGATTTGTTTATTAATAAACTAAAATGGGTTGGTAAATATGATGGCAAAAAGGCTGATATTGATTTAGATATTAATAATAATGGACAAAAACAACATTATGACATTGAATTAGATAATGATGAAATACAAAATTTATTAAATATACATTCAGTTAATAAACCATTAGATAATCGCTTGTTAGAAGACTTTTTATCAAATGGAAATAATAATAATGTTAGTAATTTAATTAGTTATAAAATACCTACATCTGTATCAGCATCTAGAACAAAGACAAAATCTAGTTCTAGAAAATCAAAATCTAGTTCTAGAAAATCAAAATCTAGTTCTAGAACTACTAAAAGAATACCAACAAATGTATCAAGATTAAGAACAAGTGTATCACATTCTAGAGGTAGTTTAAAGAAAAGTAAAAGTAAAAACAGAAGTAGAAGTTAATAAATTAGTAATTAATTAGATATGAAATATATTTAACTAATTATATATTAATGGCATTTAGAAAGTATGGTGGAATAAATTTTTCAGGAACTAGTAATATTGTTAGAAATAATTATTCAAACAGCAATAATTTAAGTATTAGTACACAATCTGGACAACAAAATTCAAAAGAAGTATTTCAAAGTCATATTGATATGGCTGGTAATTCATTACTTAATATTGGTTGTATTTATTTTAAAAGTGGTGGTTCTTTATGTGTTTCTGGATTACAAGGTATTACTGGTCCCGAAGGAATAACTGGACCACAAGGTATTACAGGACCAGATGGAAATACTGGACCACAAGGTAGTACTGGACCTAATGGATTACCTGGTGCGAATGGATTACCAGGACCAGATGGAAATACAGGACCCCAAGGTATTACAGGGCCACAAGGTATTACAGGGCTACAAGGTAGTACAGGGCCAGATGGTAAAACAGGGCCAGATGGTAAAACAGGACCAGATGGTGCATCAGGTGAAATGTATTGGGGTTTAACTGGAACAAATAATATATATAATACAAATACAGGTGAAGTAAATATTAATGGAAATTTAACATCTATTGGTACTATATCAGCTGTAAATTTTCAAACTACATCTGACTATCGTATTAAAACAAATATTAAAGAATTAGACAATAATTTAATAAATATAGATTTATTAAAACCAGTAACTTATTTTAATACATTATCTAACAAAGAAGATATTGGATTTATTGCACATGAAGTTCAAAATGTATTACCACAACTTGTTAGTGGACAATATAATGGTGAAATTAATCAATCCATTAATTATAATGGTATTATACCTATTTTAGTTAAAGAAATACAAGATCTTAAAGCACGTGTTGCTTTGTTAGAAAATAATAGATAAATATTTATTTTGTTAGATATTAATATAATTTAATTATAATATATGAATTAATTCAGTAGAACTATTATTTAATTGTTTTAAATGCATAAAATTATATAAAGCTATATTTTGCATATATTCGCTAATATAATCTTGATTTAAAATAGAACATTTACTTCCAAAATAATCATATATTTGTTTTGAATAACGATTTATATTATTAATATTATCATAATAATCTTTTGCAAAATATATATTATCTATATTATTTTTTATATCAGGTGATAATAATATAAATTGTAATGTAAATATACAATGGATGTTTAATTCTTTTGCAAAATTTATTAATTTTTTTGTAGATTTTGAATTTAAATTAAAACTATAATTACTAAATATAAGTAATAAAGGTGTTTCTTTGTTTTGTTTTTATTTATCTAATATTTCCATAACTTTTATATTAAATTCTTCGTCATTTTCTAAAACATAAAAAGTTTTTGCATTGATTTTTATTTTTGAATATGGTGTAAATAAAATACTATCTAATCCTAAATAATTTTCATTAATTAGTTTATTAACAAGAGTTGATTTACCAGTTTCTCGACACCCATAAATAAATGTAACAGACATTTAATATAAAAATACTAAATAAAATTGATTAATTAAACTAATTAAATAAAAAACAATATAAAGATAAGTATTTAAATTTAATATTAAATGGCTCCTACTAAAAAAGTAAATGGAAATGACATTAATGTTTTAGCTCGCATTAATTCACATCAACGTGACCAAAATATCAAATTCTATGAATATGGTCATAAATATGAAGTACTAACTGATAAGAACTCTAAATATACATCTGTAACTACTTTTATACATCAGTTATTTCCAAAATTTAATGCAGACGAAATAATTAAAAATATTATGAATTCAAAAAACTGGGCTCCTGGTCATAAATATTGGGGTATGACTGCTGAGGAAATAAAACAAAGTTGGTCTAATAATAGTAGTTCTGTTGCTACTGCTGGAACTAATATGCATTATAATATTGAATGTTTTATGAATAATTGTAATTTATCACCTAATTATACTCATAAAGATTTGTTAGATTATTATTTAAATAATAGCAATGATAAATATGAATATGAATATGATGAATGGCAATTCTTTTTAAACTTTATTAAAGACTTTCCTCATATTAAACCATATAGAACAGAGTGGTTAGTATATGATGAAGATGTTAAATTAAGTGGTTCAATTGATATGGTATATGAAAATCCTGATGGTACATTATCAATTTATGATTGGAAACGTAGTAAAGAAATTAGTGGTGAAAACCCATTTAATAAGTTTGCTCTTGAACCATGTATAAAACATATACCAGATACAAACTTTTGGCATTATTCACTACAATTAAATATTTATAAGGCTATTTTAGAACGTAATTATGGTAAAGTGGTTAAAGAATTATATTTAGTTAGACTACATCCAAATCATCCTAATAAAACATATGAATTAATACAAGTTCCACTATTAAATAAAGAAATTAAAAGTCTATTTGATAAATTATATAATTAATATATTAAATAAAAAACAATATTAAAAAGAACTTTATAATTAAATATAATAACAACTTTATTTAATTATAATGCTACCAGAAAGTTTTTTTGTAACATATGTATTAATTTCAATATTAACATACTATATTATTCCTGATTATGGTGATATTATATATGAAAAATTACATGTATTTTTTACTTCTTTTAACAAAGTTTTATCATCAAATATTATAGCATTTCCTTTTGTTGATGAAGATTTATTAGAAGATAATAATAAAGATCAAAATGAACAAGTAAAAATAGAAGAACATAAAATAGAAAAAAAAGAAATTAAATTTGAAGACAAATATAAAGATGAATATAAAAAATTAAGTATTGTTGAATTACCTTTTACTAAGGAAGAAGATGAATTATTTTTAAAAAAAGTTATTGAATTAACTGAATTTAAATTAAATGAAATACAAAAGTTAATTAACTCAACAAAGTCTAGAATTTATGAAATAAATCAAGAATTAAAATCTTCTAGTAGTGATAATAATAATGATAGCGATAGTAATAGTGATAGTGATAGTGATAGTAGTAGCAATAGTGATAGTGATAGTTGTAGCAATAGTGATAGTGATAGTGATAGTAGTAGTAGTAGTGAGTTAAAAGATGAATTAAAAATTCTAGAAGAGCAATTAGTAGACTTAGAGGCTAGTAAAAATATTGATAAAGAGGAAATTAATAGATTAGCAAAAGAGTATATTTTAAATCTAAGAAAGGAAAGTTTATTACATTGTTATGTAATTGAAAAAACACCATTAGGTAATGTAGCTATGCGTTATAATTCAAAGAAGGATAGTTTTGAATATTATAGTGATAATACAATGCCATATAGATTTTTAGAGCCAATTGGAAGAAAGTATGTTTTAAATTTTAATTGTAAAGATATTTTTGTAGATATGGATGAAGAGTTAAAAGAAGCAGAATCAAGAGCTGATAAGAAGGCAGAACAAGAAAAGTTAAAGAAGGAAGAAGAAGAAAAGTCAAATAGTAATAAGAAAAAGAATGTATTTGCTAAGTTAAAAGAGTACAATGCAAATACTAGTGGAGCAAAAGGTGCTTCAGTTGGTGCTAAGTCAAATAATATAAAATTACCTGCTCAAATACAAGCAAATTTTAAACAACTAAATGCTGAGCCAGAAAAGTTATTATTAAAAGAAAAGTCAAATCATTATACATGTCAAGGTAAGTTTGCTAATATGATGGTACTACAAAAAGTAGATAAAAAAAAAGTGGATAAGAAGTATGCATTGACTTTTGCTGATTTTAAAAAAGCAAATTTACAACAGCCAGTAACTAATAAAAATAATGAATCAAGTTTTTGGAAAATGTAAAAATAATTATTTTATTTTATAATGATAATATAGAATAAAATGAATAAACAAAATCAATATAACAATAATAAACAATATAATAAGTCAGAAGAATCTAGTCCATTAGCAGAAATATTTCCAGCATTATTTAAATTTGGTTTAGGAGTAGGTGTTAAAATGGCAACATTAGCAATTGATGAAGCTGGTAGTTTGTTAGGTTTAGATGTAGAAAAACCTGGTATTTTTGGTTTTAAAAAGTCTGTACCTATTTCTGAACAATCAGTTTCAGATATTTTAAATAATTTAAAGTCACTTGGTACTAAGTTACAAGATCCACGTGTAAGACACGAAATTCAAATACTTATTCAACAATTAGAACCAATAGTTCAAGATGCAGCAAATCGTCTAGTAGATATTGCTACTAATTCACTTAAACTTGGCTTAAAAGATGCTGTTGCATTAGCATGTGAAGTTCCACCTTTAAGTGTATTTTGTGGCATGAGTAAAGTTGCCGAATCAGGAGCTAATTTTATAGCAGATGTTGGTAAGTCAGGTGATGAATTATTAAAACAAAAAAAAATGGGTGAGGAGTTAATAGATAATACAAGAAATAAAATTAATAGCTTTTCTTCAATTAAGCCAAATTTTAATCAAAGAGGTGGTTTAAAAAAAATAAGAGGTTCAACAAAGTCAGCAATAAAAAGAATAAATAAATCATTAAATGCTTTTTATAAATCTAACAAAACTAAACGGCATCGTAGTAAATAGTTACTTTTATTTTTTTATTACTTTTTACTTTCTTTTAACCAATCAGCATATCCATTACTTTTTAATATATTAAATGAACTGCCTAAATGGTCCTTAGCAATTAAATATGCTCTTTGTTGTCTAGGATCTAATTGTCCTAAATATTCAACAATTAATGCTTTATTAGTAGGTGTTTGTAATTTAAAATTAGGAGGTAATCCAACATCAAGTTTGTATTCAGACATTTTAAATATTATAATAGTTGTTTATTTATATTAATTGTATTTATCTTAAATAATATAAATTATTTCAATTTTTTATATTGTATCCATCATTTCAGGTGGCATATTAAAAGGATTATTTTGATTACCCATATAATTAATAAAACAAATAATGCGTCTACTTGTTAGTTTTACATCACTAGTATTCATCATATGTGTAACACTAGTATTAATATTGTAACCATTCATAGTTAAAAATCCAAATAAGTCGGGTATTTCATCTGGTGTCATGTAATTAGTAGAGCAACTATTGCAACCAAATGCTAAACCTTTTAAAGAACGTAATGCTAAACCACAAGTAGGGATAGGATTACATGGTGTACTTTGTTGAAATGTTGATAAAGGTGGCAATTGTGTTCTAAATACTAGTTGTTTAAGTGGTCCTTCTGGAACTACATTAATCATAACAATGTTTTTATAACATTGACAGACTCTATCATAAAAAGGTTGAGTTGTTAAAGTATAAGTTTTATAAAACATTTGATTATATTTTATATCTAAAAAAAAATTGAAATTTAATTCTTATTTAATTTTTAATTTATAAAACAATATAAAAACAATTTGATTAATTAGTATATTTAGAAATGTTAACACGAAATATATATAATACACTTTTAGACATTCAATATAAAAATGGTTATTTTACATATGATCAACTACCAATTAGTATAAAAAACACAATAAATGAAAAATATAAAGATAAAAAATTAGTTTTAAATAGAAAGAATTTATGTATTTATTACATAGGACGAACTAGCTCAGGATTAACAGCAAATATTTTATGTGAGAATTAATATATATTTTTAAAAGCATAATTAATATATTTTATAATAAATAAAAAAATTGAAATACTTATTCGTTATTTATTTTTTAATTAAAGCGGAATAACTTTCTTTTAATTAAAGCGGAACTATGTCATCTACTAAAGTTTTAAATATTGACACCATTGTTGCTAACAATGTAGCACCTACTACTATTTTTAGGTTTAAATTTAGCGATGATTTTGTTTCTGAATTGTCTGAATTTTCTAAAATTCATCAATATGATGATCGTCATACTTTTAAAGATGCTTGGGAAGATTGGTTACTTGATAATGAAGATTTAGTAGGATTTGAAACACGACGTTTAACTAATTTAGGTTATAATGGTGATGTATTAGATAAAATGTTTAAAAGTGCTCGGTATTATTTTCGTAAGAAGTCGTCTGCTGAAAAAAAAGGTCCAACTGTACGTCGTACATATATTAATGTGGATAAAGAACTTTTAGATGCAATGGATCAGCATATTATGGAACATATGGATGATGATGATTATCAACCTAAAGATGGATTTGAGAATTTTTGTAAAGAACATTATGATATTGTTAAGACAGTAGCTCAACAATTGTTTGATAGTGGACTTCGTGATGCTAGAGAAATTGAAGATAAAGTTAAAAAAACTTATAAAAATAGATATTTTACAATTGTTAAAAAATAAATTAAAATATTAAATATTATTTAATATTTTATAAAAATGATAAATAATAATTCTAATGTGGTTTTTGATACTATTGACTTAGAACCTATTATTAAACAAAATGTAATATATATGTCAAAAGTTTTAGATAATGATTCTTTTTTTACATGTAATCAAGTTGCTATTTATAATTTGTTAGAATTTAATGAATTAAATATTGATTATTCTAACTATTTTTATATATTTGAAACAATTGAATCTTTAGAATTACATAATCTAACAAATGAAGATGAAAGAATTAATGAAATTACATGTATTAACAAAGATAATAATTATTTGTTAGTTCGTTACCAAATTAAAAATCTTATTTTGTTAGATAATTATTTATCTAGTTCTAAAACAAATGTTATTTATTATAAACGGCTAATTGATAGTTTTAAACAAATACTTAATTGTTTAGAGTTATTAAATAATTTTGGAATTGTACATAATAATTTACAAGATAAATCTAACATATTGGTTGACTTAGATAAAGAACATGTATTATTGTCAAAGTTTAGTTTATCTTTTTTAAATAATAATATTAATTTAATTACTGAGAATAAGCTAAAACAATATTATAAAGTATATGAACCGGGCTACTATTATTGGCCAATTGAAATACATTTATTAACATATTTGCTATATAAATGCGACACTTTATCTAAACACAATATTAATACTGTTATTAATGATGTTTATAAAGATAGTAGACTAGAATATAATTTTAATTTAGAAAATTCTAAAAAAGAAGCTAAAGAGTACTTTGAGCAATTTGTAAATATGAAAAGAGAAGAGGCAATAGATAAACTTGTTAGTTATTCAAATAGCTGGGATTTATATTCTATTTGTTGTATATTTTTATCAAAGCTTAATAAAGAAAATAAAAATAAAAATAATTTATTTATTCAATTAACTAACAAATTGTTGTTGGCTTGTTTACGTCCAAATCCTGAAAAGAGATATAATGTTAGTTTATGTTTTACAAATTTTAATAAAATTATTAACAATTTAAATATTAATATTTTTTATGATTTAGTTTTACACAACTAGCAAAATAACACATTATCTTTTGCCTTTTCTACCTCTAGACTTTCTAGACTTTCTTCTTCTTCCACCATGCATAGCTGAGGCAGCATTAGAACCTAAATTTTTTTCATTGTAAGGATCAGGTTCACCTCCCATCATAGCATCTTCTTCTACTTCTTCATCACCACCAGCTTGAATAGAAGCAGGACTTAAAGCCATACCACCTCTTTTACCTCTTCTTCTACTCTTTTTACCACCAGTTAAAAGTCCAAGAGCTCCACCCTTATTTCCTTTAGAAACAGAAGTTTGAATTTGTTTCCATTCAGTAGCATATTTACCCTTATTAGCCATTTTCATAGCATCTCCATATTTAACACCTTCAGCAGAAGCTACTTTTTGAACATGTTTTCTCCAAGCATCTAATGAAGGACTCATTTTTCTAGATTTAGCCATTATTATATTATAACGCTAGATATTTATTTTAATTAAAATTGAAATGTTTTTTAAAATAATATAATAATTATTCTAACAAGTAATAAAGTAAATATTATTAATACTTATTAATTAATTAATTATTTATTAATAATGCAATCAGAAATTAATTTAAGAACTCCTAAACTTTATGACAATGTTTTATATAATATAAATGTTGAACCAACTAACTTAATTCTAACAAGATATTTATATATTAAAGATGAAGTTGAAATTGCTTTATTATCTTCTATTTTAAATAAATCAAATGATGCTATATATTGGGGATATGAATTATATCATTCTGGATTTCACGTGCGGTTCTTTGAACTTATTTGGCAAATTTACTATGAATTCTTTGCTATTTTAAATCCTAGTTTAGAAGCATATTTCTTACGTAAATATTCTGATTGGGTTAATACAAAACAAGATTTATATGTTTCTCTATTTATTGAAAATTTATTAATTAGGTCTTATAATTTAGATGTATTTCTAATAAAACATGTTGTTAATATGTTTGAAATTGAAACAATTTATTGTGTTAATTCAGAGAATTATGAATTAGAAGCAGATGCACAAGTAAAAATGTGTATTGATATACAAGATTTAAGATCATTGTCACATTATATTTTAACATATGTTCCAATTGACTTTACTAGTATGTATAAATTTTATGAAATTGTAATTAATATAATTAATATGAATGCATTAACAGATTCATTTAACAATATAGATACAAGTGCGTCAAATAGTAACGTTAAATTTAAACCAAATAGTATACCAAATAGTACAAAATTATTAAAAGATTTTGCTAATCTTAATAGGCATTTTCCTGTAACGAAAATAATATTATTAAGTAAAGTTTTATCATTATTTTCGCAAGAAAAAGGAAAAAATTTTTATGTTCAAGTTGATATAAATCATGTAAGTAGCTATAGCACAGTTCGTCATATTGAAGGTAAAGCTTACACAGTATTAAGAGAAGAGGCAAATTATAAAATGGATATACGATTTTTAAATTTATTTCAAAGTTCAAGATGTTTATTAAAAGATCCATTAAATACATTAAGATATAATTGGTTATATTTTTCTTCATACTCACCAATATGGTTTGAAAGAATTCAACAATTTCGTGGTTTTATAGATTATATAAAAAAAGAAGTAAGATTTATATATGAGGAGGATTTTGAAATGTTTTATAATTTATATAATTATGAATATGATGAATTAGGTAAAAATGTAATTGAAAATATATTGCCAATAGATAATAGTCAATATAGTTGGTTAGAGTTTTATTATCAATATAAAAATAATTGTTCATTAATAGAAATTTGTGATGAAGAATTAGAAGAGTTTGGTAGAATACGTTTGTAATTATATTATTTATTATATAATATAAATAATATTAACATGTACAATTTAAGAGATATAGATGATTTTTATTTAGATAATTCTAACAAATTATTAGAAGAGCAAGATAGTTTATTATATAAAAGTATTGCTATAATGGGGATAGGTTTGTTTGTATTAATAACTTTTTTATTTTTGAAAGTAGAGCAAACTAACAAATTATTAGCTAGTAAAGATAAGAACCCTGTCTAAAAAAAATTGATTATATATTTAATAAAAATAAGAACTTAAAGACAATTTAATATAACTATATATACACTTTTTCAAATTTAATTTAAAAATGGTTAAAAACGCTGGTGGTAATAAAGCTAAGGGTTATGCTCGTAAACACGTTAATGCTAGTAAAGCCGCATCTAAACTAAGAGTTTCAGAAAATGAAGATGAAGTTTATGCTATTGCTACAAAAATGTTAGGCAATTGTATGTTTAATGCTATTGGAATTGATGGACTTTATTATAAAGTTCAAATTAGAGGCAAATTTTCCGGTCGTAATAAACGTGATAATTTTGTTAGTAGTGGCAGTTGGGTTTTATTAGGAGGTAGAGAATTTACTTCTGCTACTGATAAAAAAAAAGGCAGTGAAGAGGATAATTTTATTAAAGCTGACCTATTAGAAGTTTATAATGAAGATGATAAACGTCGATTAACTAACACTGTAACAGCTAATTGGCATGTTTTAAATAAAAATGATGTTACTCGCTCACATTTAGCTAATACTGAAATGGATGATTCTGATATTAATATTCAGTTTGTTAGTGCACAAGATGTTGAAGATTTAGAATTAATTGAATTAATGAAAACAAAACAAATAGAAACTGTTAGAATTGAAACAAATAATACTTCTGATCAAAATGATTGGCTTATTAATGCCGATGATATTTAAAAATAATTATAAAAATAATACATTTGTTTTTATAATTTAATTAAAAGGATTAACATCATTTTTAGAACAATTAATAATATAATTTGTAAAATTGTTATATTCAGTTTCAAATTTTTTATTATATGTCATTTGGTTTTTATAATGTTCTGGATATAATTCAAAATGAGATGAAGAATATAAATCTAATTTTTGTGAATCCATTGGCTATCTCCAAACATTATGGACTTGTTTATTATTAATAGTTAAATATTCAAATTTCCATGTAATTAATCTTTTTTTATTTTTAATATTATATACAATATGATATTGTATTCTTTGATTTTTAATTAAAAATATATTTAATATATCATCCCTTTCATATACTTCATATGTTCCATCTTCAAAGGGTAAATCATTTTCACATATAATAAGATTATTTGGGTAAAAAGAAGAAATTTGTAATTCTGACATAATATAATATATTATAAGTTATATCTTTAAGTTATATCTTTACGTTATTTTATTGTTTAATATATATATATTAAACATTGAACTTAAATAAAAAATACTAATATTAGCATTTAGAAGTGCTTTGTTAGTTATTGGTGGATTTTTTATTTATGAAATAATAAAAGAAGCTGAAAATACATGGTTAAAATATGAATCTGGTAATTATTATACTCATTTAATTAAAAAAATTTTACATTTTATACTTGTTTTTTTAAGTAATTTAATTATTTTATATATGTTAGTATATTTATTTAAGTTCACTGTTTAATATATATATTAAACTATATTAAAGACAAATTATTATATTATTATAGAAGTAATAATATAATAAATATAATATAAATATTTTTTAATTATAAAATGAGTAAAAGATTTAGTGCTTTAAATGAAAATAATAAAAATGAAAATAATAAAAAAGATAATGATAAAAAAGAAAATAATAACAAAGACAATAATATTTTTAAAAGTAATAGATTTTCATCTTTATCAGAAAAAAAAGAACAACCTAATAATAGTTTTTTATCCTCATCAGAAAAAAAAGAAAAAACAAATAATAGATTTCAAATATTGATGGAAGATAAAGAAGAAAAAGTAGTAGAAATAAAAACAAAACAAGTTAAATATAATAATCAAACATATGTTAAAGAAGAACCAATAATTATAAAAGAAGATAATACAATTGATATTAATTTATTTCCTACATTAGGAACTAGTAAATGTACTAATAGTATTAGTACAATTGATTTTAAATCTAAGTTGTTAGAAAAAGAAAATTGTCCATACACAGAAAAAAAACAAGATGCTATAGTTATTAACTTAAATAATGATAAAGAGTCTGAATTAGCTAGACAAGAATTAGCACGACGTGTTAACCAAGTAATGTCACAAATTATTTGTGAAATGGAATTAAACGGTGAAAGACAACGTCATTTTTATGACAGCATTTATGGTGATGGAATGTATGATTGGGAATATGAAAAAATGATAGATAAATATGAAGTTTTATATGGAAAAGATAGTTGGCAAGATTATACAAATATGGATATATGTTATGGATATACTAGTGAGAGTGATTATAATTATGAAGATACTACTTTAGATAGATATGATATTGATATTGATTATGAAAAAAAATTAAACAATTGGTTATAAATAAAAAAGTATTATATCTAGTTTAATAAATAATGACAGAATTAGATATAATAGATACTTCATGGATAGATGAATTTGAAAAAGAAGAAGAAGAATATTTAAATTATTATAATGAAAATATCACATATTTAAACATTTGTTATATTTATATAAATATAGAATCTGAAATTTATAAAATAAAAGAAGAAAAATTTAATCTATCAAAAGATAATTGCTTACAAAAAAATGAATTAATTAAATTAATAAAAGATAATATTGTTTTAGATAATAATAAATATTCATTGCTTTTACTTTTAAAATATAATATTTTGTTAGTTCCTAATGAATTAAAATCATTCTTAAAAAATAAAAATATAAATAATAGCAATTATTTAACTTCAATAGTTAATATTGAAGATATTAACTTTGAAAAGACAATAACAATGTTTCATGATATTAATTCATTATTTATTGTTTTTTATAAAAAACCTAATTTAATTGCTATTAAAAATTTAAATACTAATTTAATTAGTAATACTAATACTAATAATAATAATAATAATAAAACTAAAAAGGTTTTTTTAAATAAATTATTGATATCTAAATCTAAAAAACTTAATAAAACAATTAAAAAAACAACTTAGAGATAAGAATTTAATATAATTAATATAATAAAAATAATATGGCAGCACTTATTAAAACTCTTGATTCTATGACTCCCAAACAAGTAGGAGAAAATGGCCTAGTAGAAAATGCATGGTCTAATGATTTACAAGAAAGAATACTTCAATTTAGTTTTCAACTTGTTAGAACTAAAAATGAAAATAAAATGCATAATATTACTAATGTATTTCGTAGCATTTTAAGTGATATTTATAATAATGATACAGAAGATGAGAAATATTTACGTATTATTTACAAAATGATTGCTAATACTCGTGATATTATTGATGGTAAAGGTGAATATCATCTTACATATGGGTTAATTATGATATTCTATGAGTATCAACAAGAATTAGCTTTATATATGATTGATAGATTAGTATTACCTGGAGAAAATGGCGAACATCCTTATGGTTCTTGGAAAGATATTAAATATTTATGTTATCATTGTAGAGATGATAGTAATGGATATATTATTAATGAACCTATTATAAACCACTGTATTAAACTAGTTAATAACCAATTATCTTTTGATATCATGAGTGAAAAACCTTCACTTTTAGCTAAGTGGATTCCTAGAGAAGGTTCTGTTAAGTTTGGTTGGCTATTTACTTTATTAGCTCAGGACTTTTATTCTAACTATATTAAAACTGCTAATGATGATAAAGAAAAGGTAAAACGTGCTATTAAAAAGTGTCATATGGAATATCGTAAAACTATTGCCAACTTAAATAAAAAACTTGATACCACTCAAATTAAACAATGTGGAAAAGAATGGGCTAATATTAAATTTAACAATGTAACTTCTATTACCCTTACCAAACAACGTAAGGCATTTTTAAATTTAAATAAAAAGGGAGAACAACGCAGTGAATTAGAAGATAGAATTGAATGTGCTGCCAATTTTAATAAATTTATTGAGAAAGTTGACAAGGGAGAAGTAGTTGCCAAGGGTCAACGTGTTAGTCTGGTTGACTTTTGTAAAAATGCTTATAGTGTTACTGATAATGAAATTAAATTATTAAACGCTCAATGGGTTAATAACTCGCTACAAAATGGTAAACTAGATAAGTTTATCGCAATGGTAGACGTTTCAGGCTCAATGAGTGGTGATCCTATGGATGCTGCTATTGCGTTAGGTATTCGTGTTGCTGAAAAGTCTGCTCTTGGTAAACGCATTTTAACTTTTTCTGAAAAACCTACTTGGGTTAATTTAGATGGTGATATGGGTTTTGTTCATATGGTTGATAAGGTTAAAAAGGCTGATTGGGGTATGAATACTAACTTTTTTGCCGCATTACAAATGATTTTAGATGGAATTGTAGCTAGTAAATTATCTGCTGAAGAAACTGAAGGTATGGTATTAGCTGTCTTTTCAGATATGCAAATGGATCAGGCTGACACTTGTAATAAGCAAACTTTATATGAAAATATTAGCAGATTATATGCTGAAACTGGTGTAAAAGTTTGTGGTAAACCTTATAGTCCTCCTCATATTCTATTTTGGAACTTACGTTCTACTACTGGAACTCCTAACTTATCAACTCAACATAATACATCTATGCTATCTGGATTTAGCCCTTCATTATTAAATGTATTTTGTGAAGAAGGTATTGAAGGATTACAACAATATACTCCTTGGTCTACTTTACTTAAGACCTTATCTAATAATAGATATGATATTTTAGACAAGAAGATTAATGAACTTAGTTGGTAATAAAAATAATTTAATTAATAATAAATAATATTTGTTATTAATATATGGATACATTTTTAATATCTAATTTACTTATAACTATTGCGTTTGTTTTACAACTATTTAGCATTCAATATAGCACATTAATTAATCCTATTACGTTTTTACTTATTAGTTTATCTACATTTATTATGGCATATTCTCAATATAAATATAAGTCTAATCATAAAGTAAATGTTCCATTAAAACTAGTTAATGGTATACTAGCTACACTAATATTTATAAAGGTATATCAAGCTTATTGAAGATATTTGGAATACCAAATAATATACCACAATACTTACTAAAACTAGTTTCATGAAAATATGGCGACATACTAATAATTGCATTTGATTGTGCCATTAAAAAGAAGTCTACCAATGTATTTTTAACTGACTCATCATCTTTTACTGCACCTTCTCCTAAATGCGTAATACTATTTATTTGAATTATAAATTTTTCCTTATCATAAATAGTAGATAATACTTTTTTTAACTCATTATTATCTGATAAAATCAAATACTTATGAGGCGACAGTTTAGTAACATTTTTGTTAATAGTTTGAACTACTTTGCTAATTAAATTTTTATCAAGTGGTGCATTATTAAGCAAATATCTATCACCAGTTCTAATATGAATTACACGATAACCACCTCGTTGTAAACCAAGTGTTTCCATAGAATTTTTAATTGCTTCTTGTAAAGCTTCATTTGGCTGTATTTTAGATGCAACTATGCGACGTTGTGTATTAGTTGGATTTACAATTGGATAACTATTACAAAATAAATAATGATGACTTGTTTGAACTGTATTTAATAAATCAATCATTTTTTTATGAAAAGTTTTATTATTTCTATCAAAATTATTATCAGTAAACATAGCAACACCATTATAATTAATAGTGTTAGATTGTATATTAATTTGATCATTTTCAGTTGTATTTGTTAGAAATTTACTAACAGGATGATTATAATAATTCATATCAAATTGTAAATTATGAAGCTGACAAATTTGTATTAAACAAAAAGACCCTCTTATATAATCTCCAAATCCCATACTATTACCATTAATATAGCGTTTTTGAAATAAATTAACTACTTTTTTAAGTCGAGGATTATATAGTTTTACAAAAGGAACAGTGTTATCAAGCATTTTATTAAAATTGTAGCCAATATTGTTAGTATAACCAGGTTTAGAATTTGAAAAAAACATTTATAAAAATATTATAATTATATTTATTAATTATAATATATTTAAATATTTACTTTATTTTGATAAATATAAAAATAAAATTGAAAATAAATTAGTTTTAATATTGCTTAATAACTAACAAAATGATTTATTTAGCATCAACACGTTTTAATAATGATACTTGGCAAGAAAATTATAGTTATAAACGACAACATAATATAAACGGTGTTATATATGGAACAAATATACGTATAAAATGTAGTCATTCAGTAGGAGCATTATTCTTTGTAATTGAAATGAATAATCAAACTAACACAATTGAAGGTATTGGTTTAATACGTAATCAACTCATATTAGATAAAAGATATAATATTTATAGTAATGGTGATTATAATAGATATATTTATAAAGGTGATTATTGGTTAAGTAGAGAAAAATTATTATATTATGATAAAGAGTTAGTAGAAATATTTGAGCAAATTTTATTTAAGAGTAAAAGACACTTAAAAAGACAATCAGGAATATCTGTTGTTAGTTCATTGCTATTTGAAAAATGGGATTATAATGATGAAATTATTAAAAAAGATTTAAAAGAAATATTTATTAAGGAGTTTTCTACTACATTTAAAAGTGAAAAAGATATAGATGTAGATTTAGAATATGAATATATTAAATTAAAATAAGTATTTAAATATAATTTAATAATACTAATTTAATTTAATGAGTAGCCAAATTGATACAAATGTTAATAATTATACTAGAGCAGAATTATTAGCTATTTTAGACTTAGATGACAATGCAAGTGACCAACAAATTATTAATGCTTCTGATAAATATATCAACAAATTTACTAACGAAAATAAAAACACATTAGCTCTTTTTTTTCAAAAAATACAAGATCGTTTGTTAGAATCTAATGATAACTATATTGATGATGCTAATGCGTCAGCAGATGGTCCTCAACTACGCGATTTCCAAACTGATTTATGGTACGGTAACCAAGCATTACCACAATCTAACACGGTTCAACGTAACAAAATAACTGATAGAGAACAAAAAATAGATGTATATGATAATGAACATGTACCAATGAATAGACAACAATTAGGTGTTAGCAATGTTGTAGACCCAGGTGTAGCACAAGATACATTAAATCCTAACTTAAAAAACATTACTAGTAGATATATTAATTTAGACAGTCAATATAGACAACCAGGAACAGCTTCTACTGATTATACACTTGATTTATCTGACCCACTAACAAATGTGCTATCATTACGCCTTTATTCTATACAAATACCTTATACTTGGTATAAAATAGATTATCAATATAATAATACTTGTTTTTGGATTCATATTAATGATCAAATAGTTGGTCAAATAGATGTTCAACTTAATATAGAACCTGGCAACTATAATTCTACTACATTTCAAACTGCTTTAAATAAGGCTTTTACTAATGCTGGTTTTACAGTCGATTCATTTACAATTGAATATAATTCAGCAAGTGCTAAACTAACAATAAAATTAAATGGGGCTATTTATACTGACCCTTCTACACTAACTGTATATACTATTAGCGGTATAGACCCAAATAATACAACCTTTGACTCTAATACTGATAGTTACTTTGTATTTTTTGATCCAACTGGTAAATATAATTGTGATAATGATAGTAATTATTGTAATCAAGCAATGAATTTAAACTTTAATAATACATTAGGTTGGATTATGGGCTCTAGAGAACCTATTGTACCTATTTATATAAATGGCAATCAAGGTGATGCTGTGTTAGATTTAACTGGTACAAAATATTTGATTTTAGTATTAGATGATTTTAATCAAAATCATATTAATAATGGTTTAATTACTATTACTGAATTATCTAACAAAATTACTATGCCTTCATATTATAACCTATCTTTACCAACTTATTGTCCACCAGCTAGTTCTTTTTCTAATGATTTTAACCCAGCAGAATCTAATGCTACATATAATCCTACACCAGTTGTTTTACCTAGTGCTCCTAGAACTTTAACACAAGCACAACTATATACTATTAATGAGATTGCCAAAAATAACAATAGAAATACAAATTTTAAGACAAAAGCTCCAACAAATACTGATACATTTGCTCTTATTCCTATAAAATATGGTGGTATGAATACTGGTGATATGTATGTTGAATTTGGTGGTACATTACAAGATAATAAACGCATTTATTTTGGTCCTGTTAATATAGATCGTATGCATATTAAGTTAATAGATGATAAAGGATATACAGTTAACTTAAATGGTGCTGAATGGTCAATTACAATTATAAGTGAAAATTTATATCAGTATTAAATACTTTATTTATTATTATATATTAAATATGAAACAATCTAACAAAAATATTAAATATCTTGTTTATACACTTATTTTTACAAGTCTAATTTTGTTAGTTCATCTGAAGTAGAAACTAACAAATTTGATTTTGATAATGGTAAACAAGTGTTTAAACCAGCTCCATATAATTATTATTCTTCTTTTAAATTTCCTATATCACACTTATTTGTAGATATTTTACCAATTGGTTTATATTTATTTCCTGATTATAAAAAATTTTAAATAAAATAAGTATTTGATTTTTTATAATAATAATATTAATATAATGTAATATGGATTATATTAATAAATTATTTACATATATTGGCTTTTTTGGACCAATAATATTAGTTATTTTTTCTATTATTTTGCTTATAAAAAAAACTATGATGTTGCGTATATTCTTTATTGGTTTAGGTGTAAATACGCTTTTAAATATAATTCTTAAAATTCTTATTAAAGACCCTAGACCTAAAGATGATATACCACTTTTTGAAGCCGAATTAGCACATGATAAACGTCGTATATCTTTTGACCGTTTTGGTATGCCATCTGGACATGCACAAACAGTTGGTTATACACTTGGTTTTATTTTATTCTCTGTTAAAAGCTATTTTATTACAAATATTTATTTAATAATTACATTAATAACAATGTGGCAAAGATATTTTTATAGAAATCACTCATTCGCTCAGTTGTTAGTTGGTCTAACTATTGGATTTACTATTGGTTATTTATTTTATTGGATAGCAACAAAAAAAATAATGGGACCAATTAATGCTAAACCTGATGATAATGCTCCTTTCTTCTAATTAGTATCTTTAATAAATTTATAATAGTAACAATAAACTTTAATATCACTTTTATTTTCCAGCAATACCTTATTAACAGAAATTAAGTTTATTTTGCTATCATCTATAAATACTACATTTTTTACATCAGGGTAATCTTTTAAAAGCTCTAATAAAACATTACCTTTAGTATTACCATGACTATAATAAATTGGAATACCTATTACTCCAATTTGCTGTAAATGTTGTTCTGTAATATCTTTTATACTACCTCTTCTAGCAGTTAAACAAATAATTTTATTATTATTTACATTAATTTGACTAATTAAGTTATCAAATGAAGATTTATGTGTATGTTTAGGGTCGTTAATAGCAATATGTTGTAACCATTCATTTAATACATCTTCTTCTTCTACACCTTCTTTATTTAATCTATTTAACCACCAACATCTATCAATACCATCATAGACCATTAATGTTTCATCAATATCAAATACGTATAGTGTATCTTGTTCAATAACTTTAATATTAGTAAAATCACTTACTTTGGTATATTTATTATGTATAGTAAAATTAATAACATTATCTAGTTTTTGATATAGTTCTTCTAATGTACCATTATTAAGAATTTTATATTTGGTTTCTAATTGGTCAATATATGACTCTGATACATGTGAATCAACATTTGTTAATGTATCACGTTGGACTTTAATCGTTAAAGCATTATGCTTCTTTAAAAACTCTAATTCATTTTCAAATCTAACATCTGTAATAACATAGCGCTTATCAGGATTTTGTAAAATCTTATTTTCAACAACTTTAATCCAAATATCTGACTTTACATCAGGCATAATATTAGCAATTTGGTCTCTAAATAGGTCAGTGCCAACATATTGTAACACTTTACGTGGACTAGTTTTCCAAAATTCATCATCAACTTCCTTCAAATCACCATATAATTGTTCATCATTAAAACCAAAAATGTGTCTACATGCTTCTTTTAGTGCATCAGCAAAACCAATTTTAGTGTAACCATGATTCTTAACTAGATAATCGCCAAGTGTGTCTTTGCCGTGTCTCTTACGACCAGTAATTCCGATAATGTTAGTATTAACCATTTTTTTATAATATTAGTAATAGTATTATTAATAATATAATAATTTATTTTTATATCAGTTTTATAAATTTAATATTATTCTTTATATTTTATTGATATATAATGCTTACAACATGTATTTAACATATCTAACGATTTTAAACATGATATGTCTCTTGTAGCAATTGTACTTAATAGTCTAACTTTATTGGCTTCTGCCATTAATAATTTGTCTGTATTATTTTCTGGAATATCTAATAATTTGTAAATATTATTACAGTTTCTTGTGCTAATTTCCATTAGTTTATCACAAATATAAGAACTATTATTTAAATTAGACATTTTTATATTAATAATATGTATTAGATTGTCTTTATATTGTTTTTTATTTACATGTTAAATGAAGTTTATAATTACGAATAATAAAGCTTATTAAGTTGTGTGGATTACCACACTCATTAGCCTCGTATTTATAATATAATATTTCATCAATTTCATTACAATCGCCACAAACTTGTTGAAATGATATTTGGTCAAATATTAGTTTATCTTTTATTGAATTAATAGTTACTTGGCAACCACAGTCCATTATCTTTTTTATCTTGCTCATACTTTTTTCTAAATAATTTGTTTATTAATTATATAAATATTTTATTTTTATATTTAAAACGCCTAAATATCTATATTTAAAATATGCATTTAAAATTATGACTTTTTAATATATTATTATTATAATACTAATTAAATGTCGAGACAATGCCGAGGTTACGCTAATAGTTTACCAATTGTAGCACCTTATATTACTGGACTTTCTACTACTTCTTCTATATTAGGTGCCACCACTATTGTTACCATTTTTGGTGAGAATTTTCGCAACTATTCTACTGTTTATTTTGGTACTACTTTAATTAATAATGTTACCTACTTTAGCTCTGGTCAACTATCTTTCTATGTACCTGCAATAGCTACAGTTGGTACATATCCTATACAAGTATTTAACGATACCTTGGCTTCAAATATTGTTTTTTTTACTATAGATAATTCAGTTGGATTTTGGAACCAAGATCCTTCTACAGGTGCTATAACTAACAACAATGCAAGTGGCGGTGTTAATATTAATGGACAATTAACTATTAGCGGACAAATATATAATACTGCTACTCAACCTGTACCAACAAATAGTTCTACAATTGTTCCTACTACTGCTTGGGTTCAAAGTGCGATTGCTTATTATTTACCAACTATTTTTACTTTAACTTCTACAGCATCAACTAACAATTGGTCATTTCCTTTATCTAATACTTATGGCAATGCTTTTAGCTTTGTTTTTTATAATACTAGCTATCCACCAACTAACATAAATTCAACAATAGATTCTGGTGTTTATCCATCAAACTCATCTTATACACCTACATTAAATACTAATTCTGTTTTTGCTACAGGTAACTGTTTATTACAAAACTACACAAATAATTTAAGTGGTCAAACTAGTTGTGCTGGATTTACACAAAGTTATTCAACATCAAATAATAATTATGGATATATACCCAGTATTATAAATTATATTGGAAATGTTATTACTGTTAGTACACAAATTGGAGGTTCACAAACACTATATAATGGTATAAGTGATTGTCCACCTCAATTTAGACATTGGGATGGAACAACAATTACTTTCACATCATCAGTTCCAATTAGTAGCCAAACTACTACATTAATTATTACAAAATTATATTAATTTATATATTAAATATATGAAAAAACAAACTTTTATATATTTAACACTATTTACTATTATTATTATTTTTTTGTTAGTTTATTACTTTTTTAACAATTATAAATCTGGTTTTACTAACAATAATGCTAAAACTATTGTTTTATTAGGTGACAGCATTTTAAATAATTCTAATTATGTTGACTCTGAAACTACAGTTTCCGCTTTAATTAAAAAAACTTGTTCTAACGTTAATAGAGACAATAACAAAATTATACTTTTAGCACAAGATACTGCTAAAGTTGAAGATGTTTATCAACAAATTGACAGCATAACTAATAACAATATAGATTATATATTTTTATCTATTGGTGGTAATAATATGTTAGACTCTAAGTTTATTAGTTTAGACAATTTAAAACAAAAGTATTTAAAACTTGTAACTTACATTAGAGCCAAATTTCCTAAGTCCAAAATATATTTGTTAGGTTTATATCAACCATTTGATACAAGATTTAATAAATATAGTAGCAATATTAATGATTGGAACCATTTCATTAAAAACTCTGGTTATAAATATATTATGTTAGATAATATTATTGTTAACAAAGCTGATTTAGTATTTTCTATTGAACCATCTGCTACTGGTAGCCAAAAAATCGCTAATGAAATTTGTTCTAAATTATAATACTACTATAATATAGTAATATAATATAGTAATGGGAGGAAGTGTATTACCTGCTACAATTGATGATAAAGGTGTATTACGCTTTTTATTTGGTAAAGAAAGAGATATAGATGAAAACCCTGGATGGAGTGATTTTGGCGGTGGAACTGAAGATGGAGAGTCATATATGTCAACTGCTATCAGAGAAGGTGGCGAGGAACTAACTGGATTTTTAGGCGATTCTAAAGATATTAAGAAACTTTTAACACATTTTGGTACATTTAATGTTACTTATCATGGTTCTAATGGTCATGGTAGTTATCGCGTTCATATTTTTCCAATGAAATATGATGAGTATTTGCCAATTTATTATAATAATAATCAACGTTTTATTCAAAAAAGATTAGACCCTAAGGTGATAAGAGACACAAAAATATTTGAAAAACAAGAAATTAAATGGTGGTCAATTAATGAAGTTAAAAAGGATAAAAAAGAATTTAGGTCATTTTATCAAAATATTGTTGATATGATTTTAGCAGATTCTAACAAAATTGAACAATTTGTTAGAAATAAACTAACTAACAAATCTAACAAAAAAAAAACAAAAAAGTTAAAAAACAAAAAATAATATATTTATAATTATATTTATTTAAATATATTATTTTATTTAGTATTATTATAATGGCTCCACCTACTTTGACTTATAATAATGCTTCTGCATCACATACAAAAGTTGAGCTTTCTAGAACAGGAGGTATTGCTTCTGTTGAAAGACATATTGCAAATTCTATGATTGCTAGAGATATTAGTAATTTTAACACTGGAATTAATAGTATAGATCAATCATTTCTTCATACAAAAGAGACTGGTTATAATTTAATAGCCGGTACTACTGGAGGTATTCAATTAACACATCTTATGATTAATAATCAAGAAGATGAACTTGGTACAGTTTTTGCCTTTGCTGCTGTAAATGAACCCGGTACTGGTGGAACTCACACTTCTTTTTTAAATTCAACTGGATTAATTGATACTGATTTAAACACTAATGCTACTAGCACAGTAACGTTAGATCAACAATCTAACCCTTACTATGATTCTACATTAGTTTTTACAACTGACAATACTCTTAGTACTTTTTATGATAATAGTTTAACTAATTCAACTGGAAGTACTATTGAAGTTGAGTATGATAATAGTTCTTCTAACTTTAATGCTGAAAAAGCTGTAAACAGTCGATATAATGTAAATTCATTAGTTGACCCTTTAACAATTAAAGAACATACTACATTTAATACTAGTTATGCTTTATTTACAGATCATATTTTAACTCGTGATACTACTACTGGTGAATTAGTTCCTGCTTCTACTGGAATGGCTGGTTCAGTTAAAACTGTTGCAAATAGTTCTAATGAATTATATTATGACGTAACATTAGGTTTAACAGGACAAAACTCTACTAATGATAATGTATTTTTTGGTTGTATTAAAGGTTATCAAGGATCAGCTGGTGTAACAATAACAGGAGATTCTGTTGTTTCTAGTCCTACTGGAACAACTACAACTGGTTTAGTTAGTGATAGAAATAATGTTGCTACACCTATTTATATAGACATTGCATCTTGGACAACAGAAGAAGAAAGAATTATAAATACTGCTACTGCTGTAAATAATCTTTTTTCTACTGATGAACAACCCCAAATTGGTGGTGAATATTATTTAAATGTATCTAGTGTTGCTGGAGGTGGATATACTTTTAATTATAATGTTACTGGTATGACAGGGTTTACTGGAATGTCTTTAGATGATGATTCTTTATCTAGAAATATTGCTTATATGAGTGCTTGTAGCTCTGAAGGAAATAATTTTCAAAGTTCAGAACATACTCTTGAAATTGCAAATGGTTATTTAACAAAAGTTTCTAGTAATAGTACTGAAAATGCTGGATTATTAGGTGCTCCTCGTGATGAAATTGAAACATTACCTCAGGGAGCTCATACATCTCCTTTTATTATTCGCTCTTATTTTACACAACCTAATAGCAACCAACCAAATAGTAACATTCCTGGTTCATTTATGAGATCTACAGGTGTAACTGGCATTACTCCTAATTATACAAACTTAAAAGTTGTATATGATCACACTGTTCCTAATGAAACTGCTACATTTACAAGTGATTTACCAAGTGATAAACGTACTACTTATAATGTAAATTACCTAATTGAAACTAAGTTTCCTGCTTCTATTGCTGGTCAATCATTTAATGGAGCTAATTATATTTCAAACTCTCAAGGGTTTTCTTCTGTATTTCAAACTGGTAAATCTGGTGTTAATGTAAATAGTGATTATACTTTTTCAAGTGAATTTGGTGTAACTGGTAGTCATACTACTTATTTAAATGACAATGAAGTAGCTATTATTCAATTAAATAATGCTCTTTATTTAATGTCTGAAGAAAATACTCTATTTTCTGCTTTAGATACTACAAATCCTATTTCTAATACTCGTACTGTTGTTATTGGTGAAAATATTGATTTATCTCAATATTCTAATGCTGATGATAATACTAAATCTGACTTACGTATTAAATTAACTAACAAAACACTTGGTGATTTACAAACTGAACTACCTGCTGATTGGAGTTTTGAATATACTAATGCTGTTAATAATTTAATTACTGATTTATCTACTGTTAACCTTTTTGGTAATGACATTTATGATATTACTGCTGTTAAAACAAACACTGTTGGAATGACAGTTTCTGCTATAACAAATGGTCTTGCATCAAATTATGATGCTCTTGATTTAGGTGTTAGTATTGGATGGACCTGGAATTCTGTTCCTAAGTCTAAATTACTTGATGCTTCTAATGTTACATTTACACCAGTTGGTTCTAAAACAACCAGTGTTGATAATACTGCACCTACTGTAGCATTAGTTACTGGTGCTAATGCTCCAAGCGGAACAGTAGGTAACTTATTAGAAAGTTATAAAGTTAATAAGTATACTGAAGTTCAAGATTATACATTTTCTATTAAATTCCCTATTGGTGAATATTCTAATTTAGGCTTAAAATCTGGTACATTTACAGTTACAAGTGTATATTATGCTTTAGATCATAAAACACAAAGTGGTGTTAGATTAAGTGATAATTATCTTAATTATTTTAGATTAGGAACTTCTACTGGTTCTAGATTAAATGCTAGTAGAACAATTAGTAGTAATTATAGTGCTACTTTTAACTTATATGCTAAAGATTTATATGGATTTAATGCTATTGTTCAATATAGAAATTCTAATGGTACTTCTGATAGTAACTGGACTGATGCTAGTTCTTCTTTTGACTTAGATTTAGCTAATAATAATGAAACAAGAGATATTGAACTTACTAATGGTGGGTTTCTTTCAGTTGCTGTAGATTTATCTAAACAAGTATCAACTGCTTCTAATGTTATGGGTAATATTGATACTGGTAATACATTTTACATTGGATTAACAACAAGTGATTTATCTATTAGTTATACTGTAAGTGCTAAAAAGTATAACCCAACAATAGATTCAGATTTTGATACTTTATCTTCTTGGACTAATATGGGTAATTCAAGTTTACCTGTTGGAGGTTCTATTTTAGTTCCTTCTGATTCTGATAGTACAAAGACTAGTTTATATGCTATTATTACAAATACCCCTGGTGCTAATTTAACTGAACAACCTAGTGTTAAATTAGAGATTAAGGATAAAGATGGAAATAATTGGGCTACATTTGATACTATTAATAAAAATGCTACATCTAGTTTTAATATTATTCGTTGTATGAGACCCTTATTTCAAATCACTGAAACATATGGTGATAGTTCTATTACTACTCATATTATAAAGAAACAATCTGAGATGACTACACAATTATCTGCTTCTGCTGGTATTGAATTAACATTTGCTCCTGATACTACAAATACTGATTATAAACAATATAGACTTAGAGGTGATTATGTTTATGCTAATTTATATGATGGTACTAGTGTTAGTAGCAGTTATGTTTATGGTGGTCCATATAATGGTGTTCCTGGAGAAGTTAAACCATCTTCTGGATTAAATGTAACTGAATTAGTATCAAGTTCATATAAATGCAGAGGTATTGATATTCAACAATATCGCGGTAATTCTATTAAAGCATCTATGTTTACTAATCCTAGTACTGCCTTTGAAGAATTTAGATGGAATAGAACACCTACATATGTATCATTAAAAGTTAGAAACTATGGAGTTACTCCTGCTGTTACATATCAAGAAACATCTTATGAAGTATATAAAGATTTATCTCATACTGTAACATCATTAGGTTCTTTAGGTAATTTAGGTCTAATAGTTAGACATAATTATTCTAGATATATAAGTTCTGATTTAATGTCTATTCCTATTAATGTAACAACTGGTAGTTATAAGGTTCGTGTTATTAATCCTTTAGGTAATGGACTAACTGGTACTGGATTATTAACTGAAACAAATGCACAAAAAGAATTTATAGATGGTCAAAATATTATAACAGGTGGAACTGAAATTAGTGCTTCAAATTATTTAATTATCGATTTTGTTCCATTTAATATAGTAGCTTCTAGAGTTAAAATAACTTCTAATACTAATTTATTTACAATTCAATATGGGTTACCTGACTTACAATTATTTTATTTAAATGAATATGAAGGTGACCCTAGTACTTTTAGTTGGTCAGATGTACAAGAATTTGTTCGTTACGGTCAAGATTCTTTAAAACTTGGTGTAAATTTACCTGTACCTGGAACTGAAACAGATATAAATCCTACAAATTCTATTATTACTTTAAAACGTAATCCAGATTATGTTCAAGCGCATACATTTTACTTTATTTTACCTCGTCCTCAATATATTATTAATGCTGTTGGAACAAATCAAGTTTCAAGTTTACCTCATTCTGCTTCTTCTACTATTCAGCGTTATTTTGACGCATATTACAATTCTGATCATGTAGGAGAAAAACCTTTTATTGGTAGTCGTGGAGTAGTAAATTCTCAAAGAGTTGTAAATGATATGACAGTTAAATTTACTGATGGACAATTATATGTTAATACTAGAGGTTCCGCTTCATCATTTGTTAATAGAATTTATATACCAAGTAATATTTTAAATATTGATCTTTATAGTGGTGAAAATCATTCTAGTGCTAGTTCATCAAATTTAATTGCTCGTATTTTTTCAAATAACATTCATAAAATAAGCGATGCTAGTGAAAATAGTTTTTATGATAATGTTCATGAAATTACAACATATTTAAGTGGTGAAATAAACACTTCTAATAAATCATATAAATTACTTTTTACTCAACCTATTTCTGTTATATCACCTTCAACAACAAATGAATTAATTTATGGTACATTAGGAAATCAAGTTTTTAATATTACACTTAATGATATTAGACCATTTTTAAATATTACAAGTTATTCACATATTGATCTAAAATCGGGTAGTAATACTAAATTATACTTATATGGTCATTCATATAATGTAGTAAATAACGACTTAGTAGCTAGAATTGTAAGATATGAAAGTGCAAGAGGTTTAGATTTAACAAATGAATATAGTCCTATTATTGAAATTGCTACAAGAAACTTAGGTTTTACCGCTGTTAGTAAAAAATACAGAGATATCACTATTTGTAATGCTTCAATACAATTAACTGATACACCTTTTAATTTACAAAGTAGAATTGCCGAATTTTTAGCTGCTGGAGGTATAGGAGCTCCTAACTCTAATTGGGAGTCTCAATGGCTTACTGATCCTGCTTTTACTCAGCCTACAGTTTTAGATTTTAACTTTTCTTGCTTATCAACTGTAGGACAAACAATATTACAAGGATTAGTATCTGTTTCTGATAAGTCTCCATATAAGGTTTTAGTTTCACAATATAATCCTATTTTTCAGATTGCTAGTGCTGATGGTTCTCCTATTTATGTTGTTACACCTTGGGGAACATTAAAAGCTCTAAAAACTCATACTAAAGTTGTTCAAATATCTAGTAATTCTATTAATAACAGTTCTAACATTACAATTCCAAGTGAATTATTATCTTATAATATTTTAGATGGATTTTCTCTATAAAAACTAATTAATTAATATAAATCATTTATTATATATATAATATATGATTCAAATTAGGCATTCTTTATTTTATATGATAGTGTTAAGTTTTATTTTACAGTACTACATGATGAGTTATATTATGACAAATTCATCAGCTAATATAACTAATAGTATAGGTAAGTTATATTTAGCATTAATAATGGCGTTTTCGATGGGTTTGTTAGATTGTTTTATAATGGGAGATCAGATTTATTTAAATTATATAATACTATTTGGCCTTTTATTTGTAATAATAATAATGTATAGACAACAGAAATGTGTAGATGATAAAAATTATTTAAATGAAATGATAGAACATCATTCAATGGCTCTTCTAACAAGTAAGGCAATAGTAGACAAGACAAAGGATCATAGGGTAAAAAATTTAGCACAAAATATAATGAAATCACAACAATCGGAAATAAATTATATGAGGCAACTTTTACAAAAGTAAAAAATTTTTACGGACATTAATATTAATAATTTGTATTTAAGTTGTTTTGAAATTAAAATATTTATTAATAACCTGAAGCCATTTTATTAGCCCATTTATTATATTCGGTTAGTTCTGTTTTAATTAAACAAATATATTCTAAAATACGTTGTACGGCCGTATAATTATAGCTTATTTTTGTTAGTTCATCTGCTGTTAAATATGACTTAACATAAAAGTTTTGTTTTAAACATTTTTTACTTCTAACAATAAAATTATAAATATTAATAAAGATATTATTAATATTTAGTTGATATTTTGTGGTATAATATATGTTATTATTGTTTTTAATTGGGTTGTTAGATTTTACCATAATTATTTTATTAAATTCTTGATCTTTATAGAATTCATTATAAAATTTCATTAAATAGTTTTCTATTAAACTAACATCATAATCTTCAACATCATTATATATAAGTGTAAATTCATCAATTATATTCATTTTATATAAATATATATAAGTATTTTATATATAAAAATAAATTCAATTTTTAATTTTTAAGGTGATGAAATAAATGTAAATATACCATTTTGAATAGTAAAAGTTGATGGCATAGCATTAAAACCAGCAGTTGTTGTTCCTAAGGTATTTCCCCACCAAATAGAATATGTTCCATTTGCTAATAATGGTTGTCCAGATACATAGTAAGATACTTCATCATCACTTAAATAAGATTGCCATTGAATGCTATTACCTGTAGTTATATTTGTTACACTTGTAGGAATAGCACCATTCCAAAATATAGGTCCAGTGCTAAAAAATAATGTGTATTGACTATTTTCATTATTATATACAATTCTATTAACATATAAACTTGAGCTAGGATTAGTTGATCCCATTAATGATTTAGTAGTACAAGTTATATTACCTGTTGTACCACCACAACTACCATTAATAACACGCTTAGCTGCATAGTTTGTTGAAAATCCAGTATTTTTTCCCATTTATATTATAACTAAATATTATTATTTAAAGACTGTTATAAATGTTTATAGCATCTTGACTCTCTAAATTGACTTCTGGTGGGCTGGGCCACTCTATATATGCTTTGGCTTTACTTGTTGGTCTTTCAAGAGCTAACAAGGTTTTAAGTGCACGTAAACGGCGTTCAAGTGGTAGCATTTTTTGTGGTAATTTTCTAGAATAATGCTTCCAAGCCCATTCAAATTGTAGTGCTGCCTGCCAATCTGGAAATCCTGCTACATGGCAAGCTCGTTCCCATACTTCACCTTTATCTACCTTAGCTCCTGTAGCAAATGCACCACCCTTTATTTCTTTATTGTGCTTACGTAGGCGCTGATTGAGATCAATTGTAGCTCCTACATAAGTTGATTTGTCGGAACATTCTAACAAATATACATAAAACTTAATTTCTTCCATTATTTATTAAATATATTTAATAATTTGTATTTAAATATATTTTATTAAATTTTATTTAACGTCTTCTTTTAGTTGACCTTATCTTTTTATTAGTTTTTCTTCTTTTACCTCTGGATTTTCTTCTACTACGTTTGCCTCCTCTTCTTTCCCAATCAGCTTTAGAAAATCTAAAAGTTGGTACTTCATGTGTAGCAATACCAGCATCTGCTAAAGTTTGACGTTCAATTTCATCATATGCTAATTTATGTTCCAGTGGTAAACGTGAATATTTGTCTTTTTCTCTTTTACCAGCATTATCTTCGCCTATTAAATTATTTTGATTCGCATCACTTTGAGCATCTAAAACTGCTTTTAGTCTATCCATATTTCCAAGTCTAAAGTCTTGACTCATGTATATATTATTATTAGATTATTAATATAAAAAATAATAAAGAATTTTATGTCACTAGTTATTTATTTTTGCGTTTAATGCGCGAATTTATCTTTTATTAAGATATTAATAGTGACATAATGACTAATATGCTCGCCAAAGGTTTTCATTGTGAGGTTTGTGACTATAAATGCTCTAAAAATAGTGATTTTCAAAAACACCTATTAACAAAAAAACATAGTAAAAAATTCAATGAATCACTTGACTATGAAAGTGATAACAATTCTAAACAAAATAATAAAAAAGTTTACACCTGTAATTGTGGAAAAGTATATAAATTTAGGCAGGGTTTAAGCTATCATAAAAAAACTTGTGGTAATTTACCTACAAAAGAAGAAAAAAAGGTATATAAAATTGAAGAGTATGTAGGTAAAATTGATGCTTTGGAAAATCAAATAAAAGAATTACAATTACAAAACGATAAACAATTTAAATTAATTTTTGATATTTTACAAACAAAAATAAATAATATAACTTTTTAAAAAGTTGAATAAATTTTTCCAAAAAGTATTTTAAATTTTCAATTTTGGACATTTATTTTTGTCCATTTTTCAAAATCTTGAAAAAGTCTTGGAAAAACACGTTTTTTTTGACCATTGTGACCATAATGCTCTAAATTACAAAAAAAAGTGTGTTTTTTTTGTGACGATAAAATTTTTATATTTTTGTGCGTTTTATTTAGGCGTTTTTTTTGTTGACAGAATATATAGAAATGTCAACCATTTGTGACGCCGAAAACGCCGTAAAATTTGATTGTAAATATTGTGACTTTCATTGCTGTAAAAAAAGTGACTGGGATAGACATATAATAACACGTAAACATCAAAATCAACAAAAATCAACAAATGTCCAAAATTTTAGCAATAATGAAAAAAACTTTGAATGTGAATATTGTAATAAAAAGTACAAAGACCGTTCTGGATTATGGAAGCATAAAAAAACATGTTTTAAAGTATCTAACAAACTAGAATCTAGTAAAAAATTAGATTTAATTGTAAAAGAAGAAGATGAAGAAGTAAAACAACAGAGTTTAATAGATGGTAATTTATTAGCAGAAGTATTAAAACAGAATCAAGATTTTCAAAAAGAGATGTTTACACAAATAATGGATTTTATGAAGACAACAAATTTAAATACAACTAACAATATAAATAATGGTAATATAAATACAAATAATAATCAATTCAATTTACAGTTCTTTTTAAATGAAACATGTAAGAATGCAATGACAATAGATGAATTTTTAGATTATTTACAACCTACACTACAAGAGTTAGAAGACACAGCACGTCTAGGGTATGTAGAAGGTATAACAAGAATAATAATGAGAGGTTTAAAAGATTTGGAGGAAGAGTTGAGACCATTTCATTGTTCAGATTTAAAACGAGAGTCATTATTTGTAAAAAATCCAGATGGTGAGTGGGAAAAAGAGACGGACGAAAAGTCGTTAATGTTAAGATTTGTAAAGGCAGTAGCTAGAAAGAATTTTAATAATGTGAATGAATGGAAAAAATTACATCCAAATTGTTGTTATTATGATTCAAAGTCAAATGACATGTTTAATCAGATATTGGTAAATTCAATGTCAGGTTCAACAGAAGAAGAACAAAAATCGAATTACAATAAAATTATAAAAAATATAACAAAGGAAATAGTAATTGATAAAAAAGCACATAAAAAGAGTAAGTAAATTTGTTAGTTTTATAATAAAAAGAATTTATTATAAAAATGTTATTTTTGTTAGGCAATACAAATAGATTCATTGTTATCAATGCTATGTTTAAATAAAATTTTAGAACTATTAAATAAATCTGAATATTCTTCGTTTACATAATCTTCAAGTAAATTATATAACTTATAAATATCAAATGAATTACCAACTGAATAGTAACCAAAATTATCTTCTTTATTAATTAAAGCATAAATTCCAAAAAAACCAAAACAAGCAAGAGCATTTTTATATTTTTTAAACATAGAAATTAATTCATTTATAGAAATATCAGGTATTTCTTTTTTTAATGTATATAAATCATATTCATGAAGCAAATTTGCTAATTCAATTTTATATTCTTTTTGATATAGTTTCTCAATAGAATCATTATAAGTATAAATCCATTCAAATAAATAATTAGTAAATATATTTACTATATATTTTTTTAAATTATTCCATCCTCTATAAGAAGAAGCATATTCAGTAGTTGGATAAGTTGTACTTTCACAATACATATGTGTTCCCATTTTGTTAGATTAATATAATAAATAAACTTTAAATAGTTTTTATTTATTATAAATTTATAAATTTTATTAAGCAATACAAATAGATTCTTTATTAGTAATACTATATTCTAATACTTTTTTAAAAACATAAACAGATTCTTTATATTGTTCTTCAATATAATTATTAATTTGTTTAATTAAATAATTAATGTCATATGCATTACCAATAGACCAAAAAGTTTCACAATCTTTTTTACAAATAAAAGCAATAATTCCACCAAATCCAAAACAATTAAGTTCTGCTTCATATTTATTTAAAATAGGAATAAGTATATTAACATCTAGTTCTTTAATACTATTAATTTCAGTAATAAAATTAAATAAATTTTTATGAAAATATGGCTCAAATCCATCACTATTATCAAAATTATTATCATTTAACCAATTAGTAATAAAGATAATAAATGAATTCATAAAAGACAACCTTAAATCATTCCAATATGTATAAGATGATGAATAATCAATTTTTAAAAAAGAACTGTTACAATAAATATGTATACCCATTTTGTTAGATTAATATAATAAATAATATTTAAATAGTTTTAATAATTAATTATTTTCTTGTTTTTTTTGGTAATTTTGTAGGTGTAATAGTTAAATCACTTGTAATAATAGGTGTATTTGTATTAATAACAATATTTTCGATAGGTTGAACTTGTTCTATATTTTTAGCATTAAACTTACAATTTCTTACATGGGCACCAAGACTAGCTTTATTTTTACCAGTCCAATTATTACATAAAGTACATTTAAATCCATTATCATTTTCAATATTACCTAATTTTATTAATAAATTTTTAATTTTAGGTAATTGAATATCTTCTAATTTATCTATAAGTTGTTTATTTACTAATTTAATTGTATCTAACATTTGACTTTTTTGAATACCAAATAATCTATATTCTTCAACGATATCATCAACATCTTCAGAAGAAATAGTAACAGCATCAGAATCCTTACTGGATTCTAGTAATTTAAGCTTCATATCTAGATTATCTACAATATCAATTGCTATTTTAACTTTTTCAATACTATAATCAGCACTAGGAATATAAACATGTATTAAGCCATTAATAATATCAATTTGAAAAGAATTTTTATACGTAACAGGACTATTTTGTGAAACTAAAATACCATGAGTTTTTTGTAATTGTAAATCTCTTTCAAATTTTTGAACTTCTTCTGTAGGTACTGACTGTAAATAATCTTTACTTTCAAACAAAATAGTAGGTTTATTTTTATTTTGTCTAGTTACTTTAACATCACAATTACCAGGGTTACTAGATACTTTAATAATTTCATCAGTTGGCATAATAGATTGTAGCATATAATAAAGGTCAAATTCAGTTACACCACCTTTAAATTGTGAATTATTTTTATAACGTGATAAAAATTCATTAATATCAGAAGATAACTTAGTATGATTATTATTTTGAATTAATAAATTTTCTTTAATTTGAGCTATATTGTTAGTTGTTCTATCTTCACTTGAATTAATATAATTAATAATAGGTTGTTGAATTGAAGAAATCATTTTTGTTAGTTGAAGTTCAATATTATTAATGATTGACTTATGATTTCTTTCATCATTATTTGTTAGTTCTAATAATTTTTTAGTGTCATTGCTAATATTATTAAAAACATTTTTAATACAAGATTCAATTTGTATATAGTTTTTATCTTGTGATTTAGGTACAACATCATTAATAATTAAAGTTGTTTTTGATAATAAATTATCATTTTGTTTTTCAATAAGATTTGTAATTTTTTCATTATTTGTTAGAGTATTGTTATTAAGAATAGTTTTAATATCTTCAATATATTCTTTTTTTGAGTCCATTAATTTCATCATAAAATCAAGTTTAAGTGTAGTTAAGTTTGTATTTAATTCAGTTACTAAGTTAAGTATTTTATTATTAATAGTGGTATTAATAGTAGTAGATAAATTAGTGGATAAGTTTTTTAAAATATCAATAAATATATGATTCATTGTAACAATGTCAATATGTGTATTTTCTTTATAGTATGAAACTATAATAGGGTCAGTAATAATGATTTTATCTGTCATTTTATTATAATTATATTTGTTAGATTGTCTTTAATATATAATTATAATAAATATATTTTAAATTTAAATATAATTTAAATTAGTTTTTAATTGAAAAAAATATTTATAATAAATTATTTTTAAATTTGTTTTTAATTTGTATTAAAATTTTTGCTTATTAAAAAGTAAAGTAAAAATATTCTAAATTTACAATAAATTTACTTTAAATTTTTGTTAGAAAAATAAATTAGAGTAATTTTTTTTTAAATTTAGAAAAAAACTAAAGTAAATTAATGTAATAATAAAAATTTTTGGTAAAAATAAAATATTAAGAAATATAAAATTGAAAAAAAAGTAGAAAAATTTTAGCAAAATACTATATTAGACGGCCAACAAGTTGGCCTAGCATAGCGTCTAATATAGTATTTTGCTAAAATTTTTCTACTTTTTTT
>JACCEA012137703.1_pt1 | contig 63755 bp, 58 predicted proteins | sample 7449851 | NCBI WGS metagenome assembly JACCEA01 (sample SAMN15323453, study PRJNA562643) | freshwater metagenome | isolation source: river surface water | place: USA:Blue River Watershed | collected 2017-08-18 | reverse complement strand
TATATAAATGGTAATTATGTAAATGCGTATATATATAAAAACATTTTTCTACAAAATAATAAATGGATAATATCAGATTAACTCGTGATAGTAATACAAGAAAAATGTCAATGGATAATTTTTCAGATACAAGAAGTAATGAAAATTCAGGATTTAGAGTAAATAGAGAAATGCAACAAAAAATGGATTTAACTTCAAATAAAGATATTGATATTGGATTAGAATTATTAACTAATCCTGAAAAAAGAAATAAACCAATGGGTGATGAAGATGGTGGTATTAATGAAATTAAAAAAGAAACTAATTATTCTAGTAAAGATTATCATAATGATGATATTGAATTTGACAATTTATTAAATCAAGACCCAAAAGATAATTATGATGATTTATTAAAAGAAATGAATTCTAGTTCTAGATTAAGTGGTGCAGAAACAGATAAATTTATAGATAATAATCGTAATAAGCCATCTTTAATTGATGAACATGAAGTTAGTGATTTAATGGATAGACGATCTAATCGTATGGATGACCGTCGTTCTCAATATTCTAATCGAATGGATGATAGACGTTCAAATAGAGATGATTATCGTGGAAGCTCAGATTTACGTTCAAATAGAGATTATAGAAATGATGAAGTTCGTTCTAGACAAAATGATTATGGTATGAATAGTGGAGGAAGCGATTATAGACGTGATGAATATAGTGCGCCAATCGATTATGAATCACAAAGAAGAGAAAAAGAAGAATTATTATTTAAATTAGAGAAATATAGAAGATTTGGAGTTCCAAATGTAAAAAAATTTAATATGTCAAGTGATTTAGAAGAAATGAGAACAGAATATAATAATATTAAAAATCAACGTGATTTAGAACAATCTATTAAATTTCAACGTAATTTATTAATTACATTTGCAAATGGTGCTGAAATGTTAAATTCTAAATTTGATTTTTTTGATTTTAAATTAGATGGTTGGTCAGAAAAAGTTAAAGAAGATATTCATGATTATAATGAAGTATTTGAAGAATTACATGAAAAATATAAAGATAGAGCAAAAATGGCACCTGAATTACGCTTAATGTTTATGTTGGGTGGTTCTGCATTTATGTATCATTTAACTAATTCAATGTTTAAAAATTCAACACCAGGTATCGAAGAAATTATGCGTCAAAATCCTGATTTAATGAAACAATTTGCAAATGCAGCAATTAATCAAATGCCACAACAACAACGTTCTGCCGCAAATTTCTTTAATGGATTTGCTCAACAATCACCAAATGTCCACACTCAATCATATCAACCGCAATCACCTCCTCAAATGAATCAATCTCCTCCACAATCAAGACAAGCACAATCTAATTTCAATCCATTCGGAAGTATGTTTGGTTCAAATATGAGCGGTTCTCCAGTTAATAATGACCCAATGAATAGTTTGCCACAAGAAACAAAATCAATATCTAATGTAAAAATACCAGCACCAGTTGGTGTAGATGATATTTTAAATGAATTAAAATCAAATACAAATGATAATATGTCCGATACTATTAGTGTAAGCAATCGTTCAAGAAGTGTAGACAATCGTCGTAGATTAAATAGACCAAAACGAACAATTGATTTAAATATGGATGATTAAAAAAATAATTTATAATTAAAAAATAATAATTATAAAATGTTTTAAAGTTTATTGACAACCACCAATTAAATGCATAATATTTCCTGAATCTTACCATGGATTATTTATTAATGAATTTTGATATATAGGAATATTTAATATTATTTTAGGTAATGATTTATTTTTTATAAGTATCTTTCATTATTATATCATTTCTTTCAAATGGATTATAGGAATTATTATTTTTATAATGAAACAGAATTGACTACATTCATATAAATATAATAATTTTTATCATGAAAAAACAAATATTTTTTATTTAATTTTACCTGCTTTTTTTAATTTTTCATAAGCTTGTTTAATTTCTTCAGGAGATACTTCATCAATTGGTAAATTAGGTTGTAGATTTTTTGGTAAAATACAATAATCACTTTCATCATTAAATAAATGCATTACAAATACTATAAAAGCAGCTGTAATAATAAAAGCAACAACAATATCACGTGTAGCCATAAATGCAATAGTAAAAATAAGAATACGTTTAAATAATTTAGAAGAATTTAAAAATTTACGATGATTTTGAGCAATATCTAATTCAATATATCTACCACCAATATTCATTAAAATCATAACTAAACCAATAAAATATTTACTACTACTTAATGCATTAATTGAATCTAAAATACCAGTTGGTGAATTAGGTGCAATAGCAATATTATTCAATATATTTCCTGGATTTTCCATAATTATATTTATAATATAATATTATATAAAAATATTTATTGTTTTTTAGCAGAAACAAAACTCTCTAGTTTATGAATAGCATTATGAAGATTTTTAAAAGCATCGTTTAAATTGCTATTTTTAGCCATTTCACCTTCAAAATCTTCATCTTCATCTTTTTTATCATTATCATCATTATTTGAATTAGTTTCAAATTCTTCATTTTCATCATTTGAATCAGTATCTATTTTAGTTGATTTATTTTTGCTGTCTTTTTTGACATCATCATTATCTTTATCATCATTACCTACAAAACCTTCACTATCAAAGTCATATATAGGTTTTAAATTAGCTTTATTAATACTTATAGAAGAATCAATAGATACTGTAATAATAAATGCAATTGCTATAAATATTGCTAGAATTATATTATATGTAGCGACATATAAGATTAAACCTAATATTAAAATACGTGCAACTGGTTGATTAATTAAATTTATAATACTTCTAGGAGAATACATTGACACAAATGCTGAATAAATAATTAATAAAATGATATATAAATTATCACCGGAAGTATATTCAGTAAGTTTTTCAGTATAATCATATGGAATATAAGCCATAAATTTATCTTTTAATTCAGAAAACATTTTATAATATAAATACATAATATTTATAAAATATTTTTACAAAAATCTCTTAAACTTGTAATGGAGCATACATCATTCTATTCATATTATCGAAATAGTTATTTGAAGGAACAACACTATAATTATCAAAATTCTCGACTTGTTTAGAAATATATGGTGCTGGTTCTTGTTCCATATCTTCATCTTCATAATTATGATATTTTTCAGTAATTTGTGGTTCAGTTGATGGACTTGCAGTTGTATTTTGATTAGATTGTTGTTGTTGATTAGTTGATGGAGTAGAAGATTCGGAGTTTGATTCAGGTGTCATTGGTTTAGAAGATTCAGTTGAAGAAGAAGTTGATTGATTTCCTGTTCTTGATTTACTTAATATTTTTTCTGCATCCGCTGCAGCCTTAATTTTACTACATTCATTTCTAAATTGTAAAGCTGCATCAGATAATGTTTTGCCATCTTTATTAAAGCGTTTTCCTTTATTAGTATTTGGGTCAATATTCATTTTTTTACACATATCTAAAAATTTTTGATTTTTTAATTGAGAATCAGGTGGAAATAAACAATTAAATTGGTCTCCACATTGTTGTCTAACTTTTTCAGCATTTGAAACTGCATTATCATAGTCATTAAACATTTCAGCACTAGCTACATTAGCACATAAGTCTTTAACAGTTTTATTTTTATAGAAATCTGTGTTAGTAGCATCTATTAACATATCTTTAGTAAATGAATTATCAATTTTAATTAATTCAGCATGATGTTTTTCAACTAATTCAGGAACTAACATTGCTTCAACATCTTGTTTTTTTGGGTCTGAAACTAAACTTAAAGTATTTACAAAATTACAAATCATTTTTTCTAAAGCAGGATTATTAACCGTATTTGGTTCAGGATTTTCAAAATGTTCAGCCTCTAATTTATATGCTAATTGTAAAGTTAAAACAAAACCAATTGAAATTAATAATGCAACTTGAATATTTTTAGATGAAACATACGCAATCAAAAATATAAATATTAATTTACCTAATAATGTATCAAAGAAACGAATAACAGAATTAGGCAATGCTGGAGCTATTAATGCTGAATATAAAGCTACAATAATAGAAACAACAATAACTAATGTATTATTTTCCATTAATTTATTAAGAGTTTGTGTAATATTCATTATATATTATAATTATATTATATTTTTTTAGTAAAACAATTTTCAAAAAATATATTATACTTATTTAAATATGCCATACGCTACAATTAATGAAGCTTGGAATATAAAAGAATTTACAGATAATAATTCTTCCTATATGTCTTTTGAAAATAATAATAAACAAGAAAATATAAACAAAAATTTTTCTAGAAATTATAATCGTTTACCAGAACATTCTGGACCATCAACAAGACTTTCTACAGGAGATTCACAACAAATTTATATAAGAGATAATCCTGAAAATAGAATAGATTATCCTCAAAATCATCCTAGTTTTTTAAATCAAGATTTACCAATAAATGAATATAATCTTAAAAAATATCAAGAATTAAATGACTCATTTTTATCAAAACAAAATAAAAATCCAAACGAAAAATTTAAAAATTATGAAATAGATTCTAATAATTCAATGATATATTCACAACCGATAATAAAAGCAGATTCTACTAATACAAAAGAATTATTAGAAATGATTAGAGAATTAAAAAGAGAAAATAAAAAATTAAATACGGTAATTGAAGACCTTAAAAAAGGTGGTATTAATAATGATAAAGATAATATGTTTGATTTGATTGTATATTTATCATCTGGTATTTTAGTTATTTTTATGATGGAAAATATTTCTAAACTTATAAGACGTTTTTAATTATTAGTTCTAATAATATGATAAACAGATATTTAATAAGTTTATGTAAATATATTAATTTGTGAAATTATTATATAAGCGGCATTATATAATGACTTCACGCTCGAATAATGTCTTTATTTCTAATTTAACAACTGATAAAATTCAAGTAAATAGTTCATTAATCAATAATAAAGAATTAGTTTCAAAAGGTCCAATGATTGTTGAAAATACTTTATCAGTTTTAAGTGATACAGATATAGGTGGACAACTTACTGTGCATAATGCAGCATACGTAGATAACCTATTATCTGTCCATGGTCCTGTTTATGTTCAAAATGAAACTCTTTTTAATTTATTAAATGTTCGTGATGTATATTTTTATTTAGAAAATACATATTTTGAACAATATATTTCAGTTGCTGGCGGTGCATATTCATCGTATTTAGGTGTTAAAAATGTATTAGATGTTAGCACAAATTATCTTAGTTTATCACAACCATTCTATTTATCTAATTATATGAGTGTATCTGGTAAATCATCATTTGTAGATAATGTATATTTAACAAATAATCTAAGTATAAATGGCACTAATTTTATAAATGGTGATTTAAGTGTTAATCAAAATACTTATATCCAAAATTTCTTATCAATTAACCAAGGTGCTTATTTAAATAGTCTTATTAGTATAGAATCAAATGCAACATTTAATGATGATGTTAGTATTGGAGGTAGATTAACAATATTTGATAGACTTAGTATAGGTGATGAAGTATATTTACAAGATACTCTTAGTGTTTTAGGTGATACAACTTTGCAAGGAACTCTCAGTATTCAATATGATAGTTATTTAAAGTCTAAATTGTCAGTGTTTAGCGATGTTAATTTAAGTAAAACACTTAGTGTTAGTGATATAGCTTATTTATCAAATAAATTAAGTGTTGGTGGTAATGTTCATTTATCAAATGATTTAAGTGTATTTGGTTATTCTTATTTTAATTCCGGATTAAGTGTTTATGAACCATCTTATTTTAATGATACTTTAAGTATAAGTGATATCGTTTATATTAATAATAAATTAAGTGTTCATGATAATGTATATATTGATTATGATTTAAGTGTCGGAACAGATTCATATTTAAAAGGTATATTAAGTGTCTATGATAATATAACATTTCAAAATACAATAAGTATTAATCAAAATACATATTTATCAAATGCATTAAGTATATTCGGTAATACAAATATAAATAATACACTAAGTATTGCTGGTATATCTTATTTTACTAATAAATTAAGTGTATTTGGTGATACAAATATTACAAATTCATTAAGTATATCGGGTATTTTATATGAGCAAAATCAAATGAGTATTGCTGGATTAACAACAATCAATAATCGTATGAGTATTTCAGGAACAATTTTTGCAAGAGATGCATTGTCAATTCTTAATAATGCGACTATTACTAGTAATATTAGCGTCGGAAATACTGTATACATAAGTGGCAAATTAAGTATTCAAGATAATATAGGAACTTATGCAGATTTAAGTATAGCTGGTTCTGGTTATATTCAAAGTAAATTAAGTGTTTTTGCAGATTCAAATTTTCAAAATACATTAAGTATCGGTGGCAATACTTATTTACGTAATAAATTAAGTGTATTTAGTAATGCAAATTTTACTAATACAGTTAGTATTAATTTGGCAACAAATATTGGAAGTTCATTATCTATTCTTGGTCCTTTTACAAATGCAGGTATTTTATCAGTATTTGGTAAAGCTTATTTAAATGATAATCTAAGTGTATCTGGAACTCAATATTTACAATCTAAATTATCAGTGTTTGGTGATACTAATATAAGAGATACATTAAGTGTATCTAGTAATGTTTACATAGCATCTAAATTATCTATATCGGGTGATACAAATATTAAAGATAGTTTAAGTATTGCAGGTATTGAATATATTCAAAATCAATTATCTGTATTTGGTCAAACAACTTTAAATGATAAACTATCAATTAATGGTAGAACTTTTATATCAGAAACATTAAGTATATCTGGTATAGAATATATTCAAAATCAGTTATCAGTTTTTGGTAGAACAACATTAAATAACATATTGTCAGTAAATGGGAGAACTTTTATATCAGACGCATTGAGTGTATCTGGTATTGAATATATACAAAATCAATTATCTGTATTTGGTCAAACAACATTAAATAATATATTATCAGTAAATGGTAGAACATTTATTGCAGAAACATTAAGCGTCGCTAATAATGTTTATTTACAATCTAAATTAAGTATTTCAGGGGATACTAATATTAAAGATACATTAAGTGTATCTAGTAATGTTTATATAGCATCTAAATTATCTATATCGGGTGATACAAATATTAAGGATAGTCTAAGTGTAGCGGGTATAGAATATATACAAAATCAATTATCTGTATTTGGACAAGTAACTTTAAATGATAAACTATCAGTTAATGGTAGAACCTTTATAGCAGATACATTAAGTGTATCGGGTATTGAATATATTCAGAATCAATTATCAATATTTGGTCGAACAACATTAAATAACATATTGTCAGTAAATGGGAGAACTTTTATAGCAGACACATTAAGTATATCGAATAACACTTATATTCAATCTAAATTAAGTGTTTATGATAGCACTACATTAAATAATTTATTAAGTGTAAATGGTCCTGTTTATATGAATGCAACATTGAGTGTAAATCAAAACTTAACTTTATCAAATGATATTAGTGTTCAAGGCGCAGGTTATGTAAGAAGTAGTTTAAGTTTAAATGGTGGATTAACAGTTGTTGGTGATATAAATATGTTAGGTAGTTTTTTTCAAAATGGAATTTTACAAAGCACTAATTCAAGCAGTATTTGGGTATTAGGTCCTAATAATTCATTATATTATTTAGCAGGTAATGTTGGTATAGGAACAATTGACCCTCAAGCAAAATTAGATGTAAGTGGGAAAGTAATATTTAATAATACATTATCAGTAGGAGACACATTATTTTTAAATAATTCATTAAGTATATATAATGATTCAACAATTAGAGGAACAGTAAGTATATTTAGCCCACTAACTTTACAAAATACTGTAAGTATAAATGGTGAAACAACATTAAATAATTCTTTAGATGTATCAGGTATAGTTAGAATTAATAATAATTTAAGTGTAAATGGACCTGTCAATATGAATACAACATTGAGTGTAAATGGACCTATCTATATTGATGTATCAAATGTTATACTTAAAAATAATTTAAGTATAGATGGTCAAGTTACTGTTCGTCGTCAAATATCTGTATTTGGTTTAACATTATTGCGAGATGGTCTTAGTGTGCAGAGGGATGCTTGTTTTGTATCATCATTATCTGTTGCAGGTAATGCACATTTTAATAGTAGATTAACTGTATCAAATGCGACATTTTTAAATAATATATTATCAGTTAATTCAAATGTAAATTTTAATAATAATTTGACAGTTAATAGTGATTCATTTTTAAAAAGTAATTTAAGTGTAACAGGAAACTTAACACTTGGACAAAGATTAGATTGTAGTTCAGTTTATTTAACTCAAATACTTTCTGTTAATAACCAAACCTATTTAAATAATAAATTAGATGTATCTGGAAATATAACATTATATTCATCATTGAGTGTATTTAATAGAGTAGATTTAAGTGGAGTATTTATAAAAAATAATTTATCAGTAAATAAACAAACATATTTAAATGATAATTTAGATGTAAGTGGAATTACAACATTATATCAAACTTTAAGTATAAATGGAAATACTACTATTAGTAATAATTTATCAGTATTTGCATCTGCGCGTAGTAATATAACTGAAACTAAATTTATTCAATTACCATGGGATGCATCGAGTAGTTCTACAATGGTTCAAGTTAATAATGACTTGGGTATTAATAATGTTCGTATTAAATTTGGAGGTCCAAATTCTGAAATTCATGATTTATTATTAGTTCATGGACAATCTGGAAATGATTTAACAGTTAGAGGTTTAGGAACAGGTAGTCGTGTTAAAATACAAACAAATTCAATTGATACATTAATTGCTGACCAAAATCAAAATGTATTAATTACTAATAAATTGAGTATTAATAATAGTTCAAACATTGGTGGGAATTTATATGTTAGCGCTAATTCATATTTGAACCAAACGGTTGCTGTAAATAAAAACTTTACTTTACCTAATTTTGCATTAGATGTTTCAGGTAATGCTAATATTTCAGGTAATATTCATTTAGGTGGTAATTTATTTGTAGATGGTAGTTCAATTCAAATTAATACTCAAGGATTAACAATTACAGATGGTGTTATTGGATTAGCATCTGATAATTTATATGATGATATGATTCCAATAGGTTTTTTAGGTAATTATTATAATTTTGATACTTTAGATGTTACTAGTGCTGGTATTGTTAGAGAACCTGGAACTAAAAACTGGTGGGTATTTAATAATTTATCAGTAACAGATTATACAGTATTTGAACCAGTCGATGATTATTTAAAAGGTAATATTATAGTTGATTTACTTAATGCTCATAATTTGAGTGTATCAAGTGATTCTTTTATGAATGGTTCTATAAGTATATCGAATAATTTTATAGGTAATGATAGTTTAAGTGTTAGTGGATTTTTAATTGGTGATGGTGAATATATACGAAATGTATCGAGAAGTCGTTATTCTAAATATGCTACAACATCTAATTTAATTGGAACATATGATTCATCTAATAATTTTACTATATCATCATCTACTTTATCCATTGATGGCAATTTAGTTTCAGTAGGTGATACAATCTTATTAAAAAATCAAAACTTAAAATTTCAAAATGGTCTATATTATGTTAATACAATTGATAATATTGGAAATACTACTTTATTAGTTAGACCTGAAAATTTTAGAGATTCTGAAGACTTTAATGTAGGCACTATAGTTTTTGTATTAAGAGGTAATTTAAATGCTAGAACTGCATGGGTTATTAGTGGAGTCACAGATAGTTTTGGTTATGATTTAAGTGGAAATAGTATTAATGTAGGTGATTCATTAATTTATTTTAATCAAATAAATTGGGATAACCAAAATATTTATTTAGAAAACAATTTAAGTGTATATTCAGATTCTTTTTTTAATTCAAAATTAAGTGTATTTGATTCAGTTATAATACAAAATAACTTATCAATTGAAAATGGAATAATAGATGCATCCAGTTTATCAGTATTTGGAACAACCACATTATCATCAACATTATCTGTTAGTGGTAATACTACTATATCTGGTGTATTAAAAGTAATAAATAATCAATCATTAAATCAGTTATTATTAGATACTGGTAATGGAGCTTCATCAAGAGTATCCAATATCAGATTTAATTCTACATTTTTTAATTTACCAAGTGATACGCTATCAAGAAGAACTGCTGATATTACTGCTGGCTTTACAACTGGGGTTTGGGGAACGGAATATATGTCATTTAATGTTGGTAATAATAGTGTAGCAAATGATGCAGCTAATTTAACAAGTGAAAAAATAAGAATATTAAATTCAGGAAATGTAGGTATTGGAACTACTAACCCTGCTCAAAAATTAGAAGTTTATCAAGGTCGTTTGCGTATTACAGGTGATACAAATACATCAAGTGTATTAGAATTAGTTGATGGTTCATTAAATAGCGTATCTTATTTATTTAATTCAGCTATAGACCAAAATATTTATTTATATCCATCCACAAATAAAAATATTATATTACAAACACTTGAAAACGGTAATTCTAATGGCGGTAATATTGGTATTGGAACCAATAATCCACAAGCATTCGTTCATATTTCTAAGGCTGATAATACAGATAATGTTATTATTGGAAGTGCATCGGGTATATATGGCAATGATAGTATATGGAGTTCTGCCTATTTTAAGAACTTTAATAAACAAGTATCATTAATCGGTAATATAAATAATTTATATAATAATGGTGGTAATTTAGTAGACCCATCTGGTTCAGTTAAATTATATGTTGGTCAATATAATAATGACCAAAGTTTTTGTCAAAATATGTATCCAATTGTTTGTGAAGATGAAAATGGTATTGTAGATTTCTCTATTAGAGCTTGTCAAGGCCAAGTAGCAACATCATCAATTACATATGTTGGTGGTAATTTAGGTATCGGAACTACCAATCCTTCTAGTAGATTACATATTTCATCTAGTTTATCAGGGGCTACTAATCAATTAATTAGATTTGCAACACCTAATTTAGGTTCTTCATCAGAAATTATATATAAATTAAATTTTGGAAGTGATGCATTTGGTTCATCTGATGTCACAGCAGCCATTGGATTTATAAGAAAAAATTCAGCAACTAATAATGCATCAGCGATTGCATTTTATAATTATAATGGTGCTTCATCCGGTTCAGATTTAACAAGTGAGACAATGAGAATAGATAGTAATGGTAATGTAGGTATAGGAACCACGAATCCTAGTTCAAAATTAACAATATTAGTATCATCCGCATCAATAGGAGCTATGAAACTTAATAATGCTAATTCAGTATCTAATGATACTTGGTGGATCGGATTTAATCATGGAACAAATTCAGAAGATTCAAATGATAGAGCTCGTATAGGTGTTAATATAGCATCAACTGGTGCAGGTCGTCTTATATTTACAACTGGTTTAGCAGGAAGTCAAACTGAAAAAATGCGTTTAGACCAGAGCGGTATTTTATTATTAGGTATGACTACATCCCCTACTCTTGGTGCAGCAAGCACACAAATGATTATCGCAAAAAATAATGGATATAATAATGTATCAAATGGATATTATTTAGGTCTAGGAGGAATAGAATACAATACTGTAACACCTAGTTTATCTTATCGTTTAATTGGATTAGGTTATCGTAATGTTACTGCTGATACATTTTGGCCGGCATATATGGGATATTTAACATCATCTGATGCAGGTAGAAGTAAAGGTCATTTGGTTTTTGGAACAAGAAATATAACAGATGATATAGAACCATCTGAGAGAATGAGAATTACAGATGCTGGTAATATTGGTATTGGAAATACTAATCCATCTGTTAAATTAGATATATCAGGTGGTGGAACATTATTGAAATTAACTGGTTCTAATACTGTAAATGAATCATCGATTGGTTTTTATCCAAGTTCTGCAAATACAACTTATTTTAAATTAGGTAATGGTATTACAAATTATATAGGAGAGACAAATTTTGCTTTATTTAATGGTACAAACAATACATTGTCATGGTGGGTAAATTCATCGAATCAGTTTATTATTAATGGGAGTGTAGGTATCGGAACAAACAATCCAGTATATAAATTAGTTGTTTCTGATGGTTCAAATAATGCAATAGCTGATACAAATTATGCGACTTCCTATGTTCCAAAGATATTATTAAAAAGAACAAATCCAACAATTATTAATACTGCCGCTTCTCAGATTGCAGGCGCATTAGTATTTCAAGGAACTAGGTCATCTATTGATACGGATGTAGCATATATGGATTGTATAATTAATAATGTAGGTTCTGGAGGTAATCAAATAGATGGTAATCTGCGTTTTTTTACTCGTCCATATGGAAGCACATTAACCGAAAGAATGAGAATAGATTCATCTGGTAATGTAGGTATAGGAACCGCAACTCCATCCAGATTATTAACTATTCATAATACCTCAACCACCGATGATGCTGTTATAGGTGCATTTAATGGCGGTGCATATGCATCTAGTTTATATGGGGGTCGTCTTGAATTAGGAAAAACGGAAGGTGGTGGATACCAACCATTTGGTTTTATTATAGCAAGACCATTAGTAGCAGACTCGGGATTTGGGTATATGTCTTTTTGGACACGAAATAGTCAAACAATGACAGAAAGAATGCGTATTGATAATAATGGTAATGTTGGTATTGGAACAGCTGACCCTGGAACAAATAAATTATATGTAAATGGTAATACAGTAATAAATGGAACATTATCTGTATCCGGTAATATAAATACAGTTGGTGATATTACCGCATTTAGTTCTGCATCGGATATTAGATTAAAAACTAATATAACTTCATTATCATCATCAATTGAAATAGTTAATTCATTAAATCCAGTGACATTTAATTGGAAAAATGATATTTTTAATGAAGAATATAGAAATAAAGATGATGTTGGTTTTATTGCACAAGAAGTCGAATCAGTTATACCATTAGCAGTTAGTGAATTTAGTAATGAAAATGAAACATATAAGCGAATTAAACACGAACGAATGTTACCATATATTATAAAATCAATTCAAGAATTAAGTGATAAAATAAATAATCATGAAAAAGAAATTATTAAATTAAAAGAAGAAAACGAAATTTTAAAATCTAAATTAAACATTCAATAAATAAGTTTTTTAGTTATCTTAAATATAATAAAATAAAATTATTATATATAAAATAATGTCTTTGCCTAGTTCAGGTTCAATAAAATTTTCAGATTTAAGAAATACATTAGGTCCTGGAAATATAAGTGTTCCTATTAAATTTAGTGATTATAAACAAAATCCAACAACTGCTCCATATTATACAAAAGGTATCCCTGGTATTACAGATACTAATTTATCTATATCACAATTTTATGGTAAAAAGAATGCATTAAAATCAGGATTTACGTATAAAGTATTTAGAGGATTAAATTATCTATTTACAGTTGGTTTAGGTGGGGCCGGCGGTTCATATAGTCAATTTAGAGGAGGTGGAGGGGCTGGAGGTATATCAATATCATTATCCGGTAATAATGTGCAACCTAATATGAATGCATTGGCTGGTGGTTCAGCAAATGGTGGTGAAGGTGGTCAGGCTGGTATGGGATTTGGTGCAGGAGGGGGTGGTGGTGGTTATTGGTATGCAGTAGGTTCTTTGCCAGGTGGTCAGGGTGCTACTGGATTTTGTTATATTTATTATACTAATAGTTCAAATACAGAATATTTTACTCAGACAAGCACAACTCATACTTTCACTTCAACAGGAACTGTTAAAATTATATTAATGGGTGGAGGTGGCGGAGGTGAATCAAATGCATTTATTGGTAATTCTGTTGGTGCAGGTGGAGGTGGCGCAGGGTTCATTCAAACTTTAAGTATTTATGTAACTTCAGGAACAACCGCAACTATAACCGTTGGTAATGGTGGGTATGCAAGTTCAAATGGTGGTGATACATCAATAACTTATAATAGTAAAACTTATACTGCAGCTGGTGGAAAAACCGGAACAACACAAGGTTATGGTGGAACAGGGTCATCAGCTGGTGGTTCAGGAGGACAAAATACATCAAGTTCGGGTTCAAGTAGTGGCGGTTCTCAATTTGGAACTCCTAGTCAAGGAACATCTTCATTTACAATAAATTTTAATTATATAAGTGGCGGTGCTGGAGGCTATTTTTCAGATAATCCATCATGGTTTGCACCTAGAAACTATATAAATATTGGAACTACAACAGATATGACAAATATTAATACTGCAACAGGTGGTATTGTTCCAAATGATAATTCATGGCAATATTTTTCGATAGAATGGTTTGGATATTTTTGCCCAACAGTTTCAGGGAATCACACATTTTATCTTAATACAGATGATGCATCTTATCTATGGATTGGTAATACTGCATTATCTGGATTTACCACAGCAAATGCATTAATAAATAATGGGGGAATACACGGACCACAAAAAATAAGTGGTGTAATAAATTTAACAGCGAATACATTTTATCCAATTCGTATTCAATATGGTCAAGCATTTAGTATTTATAATTGTTCAATATCATTTAGTGCAACTGGTATTTCAGAAACTTCAAATTTTAATGGATATATATTTAATAGTTTAGGTTCATATTCAAATTATTCTGCAGAAAATTCTAGAGTTTTAAAATCAATATCAGGCACAAATACAGATGGAGTATATTTTATAAATGTAAATGGAACTTCAACTGCAACTTATTGTTTAATGGATAATAAATGGGATGGAGGTGGTTGGATGATGCTAATGAAAGCTACTAGAGGAACAACTTTTAATTATGATTCGACATATTGGACAGACATTAATACTACACTAAATACAACCGATACTACAAGAAATAATGCGGATGCAAAATTTAATACAATGAATTATAGTCCAGTTAAAGACGTTATGGCGTTATGGCCAGATGCCGGTTTAACAGGTGGAAGTATTGCTGGTTCGGATGTATGGTCATGGTTAGTAAATGATTATTATGGAAGTAGTGTAACAATTATAACTGGTTTAGCTTATTCAAATAGTAGAGATGTTCCTACATTTTGGGATCCATTAAATTTTCCAGGTTATAATGCATCTATATGGTCTTCACAAACTACAAGAAGACATATTATGGGTGGTGGAGCATATGTTAATTCAGCATCTCTTGTAGCTAGATGGGGTTTTATTTGGAATAATGAAGCAGATTTTGGTTCTAGTGATGTTGTTGGTGGAATAGGTATTACTTCTACATATGGTGCTTCTACAACTGTAAATTATAGTGCAGGTGATTTCTATGGTTGTTGTGGAACAGTTGGCTTAAATAGGTCAATGAGAGTTGAATTATATGGTCGATAAATTAAAATTTATTAGGATTATATTGTAATCGAGATACATTATTAGTAACTCTTAGACTATCATCATTATTTACAAAGTATCCTAAATATCCGATTTGTGATTGATTATTATTTCCATGTGATATAGTGGATGATTGTTGATTATAAGTTAATCCATTTTTAATTTCAGCATCACCATCATTATATGTATCTGTATTATTAACATAATTTTTATATGTTTCTCGTGGCATCTTTGCTTCTTTACCAGATACTTGTGCTACTAATTTTGAATAATCTTTATATGGATTTTCTATAATTTCTTCTTCAAATGCTTTTAATTCAGGCTTTTTAACTGTGCTTGGTATATGTTCCCAACTACAATAAATAATATTTGGTTTAATATACATCACTGCAAACCCATTTTTATATAATCTATCTAATATATAATCTATACATTTTTGTTGGTTAAATGAAGGTAATCCAACTAAAAACGGTGGAACTTCATAAAAACATTGGGTTATACCGCGATTACTATGGTCAATAATTTTTAAATGAATTTTTTCTAAAATTACACGGTAAGTTTCAATCCTTCTTATTTCTTTTTCATCTCTCGCTCTATTTAACTCAAAAATATTAATCATTTTATTTATAATTAATATTTTTTTTATTTAAAATAATTTACATTTATATCTTAATTAAAATGATAAAAAATTTTGTATTTAGTGGTGGTGAAATGATGGGCTTATGTTATATAGGTGTTTTGAAATATTTAGAAGAGGAATCACTTCTTACAAATATCGAAAATATGTTAGGAATTTCAATTGGCTCACTTTTTTGTGCTTTATACTGTATGAGATTTAATTCGGAACAAATAAAAAAAATAGCAATGTCAATTGATATTGCACATTTATCTGATTCAAAAAATCATAGTTTTTTCACTTTTTTAGAAACTTATGGTATAGATTCAGGATTAAATATCGAGAAGTTCTTTAAGATTGTTATCAAAAAGAAATTAGGTAATGAAAATGCAACATTTAAAGACTTAAATAATGCCTTTCCAAATCCTAAATTATTAATTGGTGGTTCAAATATTAATAAAAATTTATTTGAAATTTATAGTTATGATACAACTCCGGATATGTGTTTGTGGGAGGCTTTACGTATTTCTTGTTCGATACCAATATTATTTCCAGCTGTTAAAAGAAATGAGGATATATTAGTCGATGGTGGTATATTGAATAATTATCCTATAAATTATTTTAAAGATGATTTAGAACATACTATTGGAATTGTTTTAAAAAGACCAAATGAATGTAGAGAAGAACCAATTACTACTGTAGATAAATATTTATTGAGAATTTTAAAACATATGATATATTCATTTCAAAATTATTTAGAAACTCAATTTGAAGCAAATACAATTAAATTAATTGCAGATTATTGTATATTTGATATGAATTTTAGTAATGAAGCAAGAACACATTTAATTGAATCTGGATATAAACAATTTAAAGAACAATATGAAAATAAATATAAGAAAACTTCGAATTCAAATATAACACTAGATAAATTAGATAATACTCATATTGTTAGTGATAAAGAATTAGATAAAATGATTGATGATATACAAAGTATTATTTCAGAAAATAATATTGATTGTTCAAATAATATTATTAATAATTTACAAAATATAATAAGTAATTGTTTGCAAAGTAATAATTTAGAAAATGAACTCGAAAAAATATAATCTAATTTTATATTATAATTATGGATTCTACTATTAATCAAGCAACTGAACCTATTACTCAAGCTTTTGATAATTCTGTTTCAACTGTTTCGGATGCGACATCAGCATTAACATCCACTGTATCAGATGCAACATCTTCATTAACATCCACTGTATCAGATGCAACATCTTCATTAACATCCACTGTATCAGATGTAGCAGATTCAACAGGTTTATCAAATTGGTCTCAATTTTATGCACCAATAGTATATGGTTTATTAGCAGTCGTATTAGCTGTTTATGGTCCTAAATTAAAACCAACATTACCAAATTTTGCAAAAAATTTATTGAATAATAATATTTTTAGATTTGTAATTTTATTAGTTATTATGATGATTTCTTATAAAGATATTCAATTAGCATTGATTGTATCATTAGCATTTTTATTATTATTAAGTATTGCAAATTGTCAAGAAGTAAAAGAAAATTACTTTAATTATAAGGCAGAACAATTTGAAGATTTACAACAATCTATAAGAGGATTTTATGAAACCGAAGGTTTTGAAGATATGAAAAATACTAATAAAAAAGATTCTAAAAAGGAAGAATCTAAAAAATCAGATGATAAAAAAGATTCTAAAAAGGAAGAATCTAAAAAATCAGATGATAAAAAAGTTGTTGTTGAAAAAGATAATACTATAGTTCATGACGATAAAAAAGAAGAAAATAAAAAATCAAAAATTGGTGATGCAGTAGGTAATTTAATTAATGCAATTGCAGAATCATCTAAATCTGAAAAATTCGACAATTATGAACATTTTCAATCAGAACCAGCATCACAAATACAAATGGAAGAATATGAAAATTTCTTACAAAGAACAATAGACTCCTATAAATTTAATTATGCATAGGGGATTAATCCCCTTTTAACCCCTTTAGGGTTATACAAAAGGAAACCTAGGTTCTCCTTATACCTATCCGTGGGTTATCACCCGTTAGGATAATTAACTCTACGCATTGAATGCGGGGCGAAGCCCTAATTAATTGCGATAGACTTAGTTTATAAAGATATGTCATACATAATAATATGCGAAAGCATCGAATAATGTTTTTTTAAATCAAATATCACTAAATTCATCGCATATTATTAATACAAATATGCGATAGACTTAGTTTATAAAGATATGTCATACATAATAATATGCGAACGCATCGACAAATGTTTTTAAATCAAATCTTCACTAAATTTATCATCTATTTATATAGATTTTGTCCCACATTAAATGTTCTAGAAAGTTAATTACTGGGTTTTATAACCAGAGTATGGGTATAAGGGGACTGACCTTCGGACCTGAATAAACAGGCTAAAGCGATGCATTCCTAACTTGTTTCTAAAGAAACCTAGGTTTCATTTTGTATAACCCTAAATGATATAAAGATTAATTCATATGAAAAATAGAATTACTTCTTTCGATACGAGGTTGTTGTGTATTAGAAGATTGTTGTAAGTTTTCAATATTATCATTTAAATTATTAATAGCTAAACTATCTAATTCAATAGGTGAAGTATTATTTAAAATAGATTTTTCTAATTTAGAGATAATATTGTTAAGCTCTTTTGAATCAATTTCTTTATCAAATTGTTCGCGAATTTCATCACCTAATGCATCACGACCATGAATTTGTTTAAATGTATGACAAAATGTTTTAATTTTACTAATATTACGTTTTAATTCTTGTTGTTTTTTAACTGCTTCATTTTCTTTAGCTACTATTGGATTAATTGGATTTTTATCAACATATTTAAATTCGGCAGTTCCTACCAAATAATCCAAAATTTCAGGTTTAGATATTTTTACAAATTCAGGTGACTCTTTAAATGTTGATTTAAATTCAGCTTTAATTATATCCGGTATATCTGGACTAGTCTCCATTAATCTATCATATTCTTCCTTACTAATTTTTAACATATTATTAGCAGGGAATCTTTCAGAAGGATGTTTTGCTAATTCGATTTTAATATTTCTATAAAATTTATCCCATGATATACTACTTACTCTATGTGATTCCATATATTGAGAAATTTTTAAGAATTGTTGAATAGTGCCAATAATACCAGCAATAATATTTAAAGCACCAACAATTAAAACACCCATAGTTGCATATTCAGGTGGAAATCTATCTTGAGCAAAATTACCAACACCGGTAATAGTAGATATAATAATAACAGGAATAGTATACCAGGCATATTGTCTAGAATAAATAGCAAATGAACGCGAATGAAGCCATCTATAACACATAGCTTTATCAGCCCATTCAATTAAAATTTTTTCATGTTCTTCTCGCCATTCAACATCCTTTTGACTTAACGTATCTTCACTAATAGTATCAAAATCATTAATATTAATATTTAATTCATCACTCATTTTATAATTTTATGATATTTTATTTTAGCATTATAAAATAAGATGTCATCAATAAATAATACAATTCAAGATTTAAAACAAAAATATTCGGTATTGAAAGATTGTAGAACTAATATAGTATCATTACAGGATAATATTACAGTTAAAATTCAGAAATTAAACGCGATTTATGAAGAATTAATAAAATTTAATAAAAAGACGTTGTTTGTAATTGGATTAGATACATTTTATTTTCAAAAAACATTATTAAATATTGAATATGAAACTCTTACTACATATTTTAATATGATATCAAATCGTATTTATTGTGATTATTATAAAATGTATAAGATTATTCAAAAATATGTAATTGATAATATAAATGAAAATAAAATTTTAGATTTATTTAAAACATTTAGTAATTATCCAGTTTATGATAACCTAAATATTCATAAAACATATTCATTTGAAAATATAACAAATATATTTAGTGATATAGTAGATATTTTATTATCTATGAATGAATATTGTAATAATCAACATATTATTTTAAAAAATTATAAAATCAAACAAAATTATGGTTTAAATATAAACAATTTTGTTTTTACATTTGAAAATCAAGTTATTGATTTAGTTAATAAAGTTGATTTATTCAATAAATATATGCATTTTTTTGTATCAATCCATTATAAATATTTTTCTAAGTATTTAACCAAAATTAAATTAATGTTCACACAAATAAATCATGATATTAAATTAGATGAAACATTTAATACTTCTAAACAAACAAGTGATAAATTAATTGAAGAACTAACATTTCAAACAGATAATGATGTTTCAATTATAAATCAAATTAAAAACGATATAATTAGTGAAGATTCTAATAAAAATAATAATACCAATAGATTGCAGTCAATAAATAAAATAAAGTCATTACAACCCATATCCAGTAAAAATAATGAAGATATAATTGAACAAAATAATATCAAGGTTTCACCTGAAATATCTAAAAAAAATAATGAAAATATATTAAAAAAAGATAATATAAATATACAAGAAATAAATTGTATTAATAATGAAAATAATTCATTACATATAACAATATCTGTTCCTGAAATTAATGAAACAAAAAACAAAACTGAACAAATAGAATTAAATAATAAATCCGAAATTATTTCACAAATAAAATTAAATACAGATTCTATATCAGATGAAAAATCTATTAGTGAATCAGTATCATGTATTTCAGATGAAAAATCCAATATATCATGTATATCCGAATGTCCAAATAAAAAACATTCACATGATACGACTTTGTTAGAAGATATAGAACATCACCAGGAGATTGACAATATCGATAATATTAAAAATGAGATAAAATTAAATATAAATGTTTCATCAGATGAATTAGAAGCAAAAATTAATAATTTAGAAAATATAGATAAAAATAATAAATCCGATATAGATAGTGTAATATCGGAACAATCTGCAGATATAATATTATCTGAACAACATCAAAATAATATTTCATTAATAGTAAAACCAAAACGTAAATATACAAAAAGAAATAAAGTAAAATAATTATAATATTAAAAATTAATTTAAATATTAATTTATAAAATTTAAAATGTTTATTGATGATTATTTAATTGAGCAGTGCAAATTTATTAAAGTATATCAGAATAGGTTTCCAGTAAAATATAATAAAAATTCTAATAAATGTGCCGTTATAATTGAACCAAGAAAACATCCATTATTAGAAGCTGTGTGTCGAAATATTATGTATTTTTTACCAAGTAATTGGAATTTGGTTGTTTGTGCAAATGATTCAGATTATATATCAGATAATTTAAAAGGTATGGAATATGCATTTGTTCATTTAAAAAAATCAAACTTAACTCCAGAGGATTATAATTTGTTATTAATGTCTGAAAATTTTTGGAATTTAATATCTGGAGAACACATATTAATATTTCAAACAGATAGTTATTTATGTAAACCTTTATCTAATGAATATTTAGATACAATATTAAAATATCCATATATAGGGGGTATTTATCAATTTCATAAAGTAAATGAAAACGAAATTTATGATTATTTAGATAAAAATAAATTAGTATTTGTAAAAAAGCCGCAATTTTTAGGTGGTAATGTTTCAAATATTTATAATAAAGAATTAGAATTAATTAATACTGTAAATCATAAATTCTCTATTAATGGTGGTTTTTCATTAAGAAATAAAAAGGCTATGTTAGATTGTATTAAAAATATTAAAAATAATGATATAATACATGCACGTAAAAAAGCGGGGTTAGATTGTAGTTATTTTGAATTAAAAGAAGTTATAGGAGAAGATTCATTTTTTCATAACGCATTAGATATACTTGGTTATGAATTACCTGATAAAGATAAATGTTTAGAATTTTGCACTAATTTACCTTATATTGATAAATATACATATACATCGTATAGTGTTCATGGATTTAATAAATTTTTTAATGATAAAGGACGATTATATCTTATGAGACCATCATTAGATACATTCTACCTAGATATTAAAAAGAAATTAGAATAATTTATTTTATAAATCTATAATATATTAATATGGTTGAATTAGCAAAAACCTTTTTTGATTTATTAAATCCAAAATTCTTAATTGAAAATATTTATTTATTCTCTTTATTGTCATTATTTTTAGTTGTTTATGGTCCTAGATTACATCCAAGATTACCATCTACATTACGTTCATTATATGATAGTGCTGTATTTAGAGCATTAGTATTATTTTTAATTGCATATTTAGCACATCGTGATTTTGCAGCATCATTAACTATTGCTATAGTATTTACTGTAACAATGAATATTTTACATTCAACTAATGTTTTAGAATCAATTGCAGGTAAATTACATATGGAAGGTTTTGAATCAGTTGTTAATGGTCCTGCAGTCGCAAATTGCACTAATTATAAACCAGATGATAGAGAAAAATTAGGTAATTCTTTTTATCCATTAAATCCAAATGAATCAGGTGAATTTCGTGGTAATCAAGAAACTGAATATGCAGAATCTTTAAAAAATTAAATTTATTGAAATATATTAATTAATATTATTTATTAATTTGTTTATTATCACATATATGTTAAATATATTAACAAAATATAAAGTTTAATTATTAAGTTTTGCTTGTAGGTTATAGTTAAAGCAATAAAAAATAATTTATTAATATTTAAATAATGAAAAATTTAGAAATAATTTTATATTTTCTTGTAGATTCAAGATAGGACACATACAATTATCAAATTCATATATACTTTCTGACAAAATAATTATAATACAGTAATGGTATCGCGATAATCTTACATAAATTACATTGTAAAATATAAAATTAGTGTTTTACACATTTACTATATATCTATTATGTGTTATTAATGTCGTATATCGCCAAATAATTATAATACAATGATTGTATCGCGATAATCTTACATAAATTACATTGTAAAATATAAAATTAGTGTTTTACACATTTACTATATATCTATTATGTGTGATTAATGTCGTATATCGCCAAATAATTATAATACAATGATTGTATCGCGATAATCTTACATAAATTACATTGTAAAATAAATAATATTGTATTATTGGATAATTAAATTATATTTATAAAATGATAATATTAAAATGAATTAATATTATTTTTTAAATTTATTTATAAATTAGATTCTAAAAATGATTTTAATGAATCAACACTTGGACCACCTTCATAATGAATATCTTTACCACCAGTAGTTAAGATAATAGTTGGATAACCTTGAACATCATATTTTTTAGCTAATTCAGCACCATCAGTAGATTTTTCAGGATTAACTTTAACTAATTTAACTGGTTTATCTTTAACAGTAATTTCTTTTTCAGATGTATTTTCATCATCTTCAGAAACATCCATTAATTTATTAAATTCTGGAACCATTTTTTTACAATGACCACACCAATCAACATGGAATATACGTAAAGTAGAAGAACCATCATCAAAACCTTCTACAGAAGGTGTAGTAGTTTGAGGAACAGCTTCTGGTTTTTTAACGAATTTTTTAATTAATAAAGCCGCGACAACTGCAACAACAGCTGCAATAACTAACCATTTTAAGTTATTTCTAATAAAATTAGCGACCGATTGAACGGTTCTTTTAATTAAAGAAGGGGATTCAGAAACAATAGATTGAGAGGAATTCATTTATATAATAATAAAAAGAATAAAAAATAAAAAATAAAACTTAATTTAATAATTTTTTATAAAAATTATAAATAGAAGTTGGTTTATAATTATAAATTTGCATTAACTCATTTTCTTTTTCTAATAATTCCTTAATATTTAAAATAACTTGGTCATTATTACTAGTTTGAATTAAAATATAATATTTATTATTCTTAATAATAGGTTTCTTGATTGCATTTCGAAATTCATCTAAAGTTCGAACTTTAATCCCATTTATAGATTCAATTAAAGTTTGTGGTTGTATAGTATCATATTCCGCAATTTTAGAATTAGGAAAAATATGAGTAATAACTAATTGTGGTTTAAAAATTTGTTGATTATCAATTAAATATGTTAAATTTAAAAATTCTTCTCTTTCTAAATGATTAATACACAAGTTCATTAAAATTAAACCTCCGAATGTTTCATAATCAATCTTGTCAATATTTGGAAATAATTTAATAACTGGATATATTTCATCCTGAGATTTAAGATTAAATACTACTTTTTTTTCTTTATTATCTTTAATTGAATAAATATTTAAAGTAACTTGTTTATTTGGCGCACATCTTGATACTAAAATATCAATCGATACTTTACCAGTATCCCATGAAGCATCTGTTTCACCAAAAAAATCTAATTTATATTCATTATGTCCGTCATTAAAACCACATATTAAATCACCGACATCTAATTTACCAAATAATGGAGATTTATCTAATACTCTTTTAATAATAATACCTTCAGTGCATTTTCCTTTAATATCATACATTTCACTATAATTATCTGTTCCATTAACCATATATAAGCCAGTAACATTTTTATGAATAATTTTCTTTTTACCCCGTTGCATAACTGCTAAATTAGTTTTAATAATACTAATTGGAATAATTAAACCTTGAGATTCGGTAAGAGCAATAATAGCAGATGTAATACCAATAACATCATTATTTTTATTTAATACTGGACCGCCTGAATTACCTGGATTAACAGAAGTATCAGTTTGTATAAAATAATCTCTTTTTCCGGATATAGTTCCAGTAGTCATAATAGGATAATCTGAATTAGATGGATATCCTACAGCATAAACTTCTTCTCTTAATGGTAATTTATCAGAATTACCTAAAATAAGCCAATATTTATTATTAAAATTTGGAATACGAATAATACCAATATCAAAATCAGGATATACAGATACAATATTAGCTTTAAATATTTTTTGTCCGTATTCAGGGATTTTAACCCAAATATCGACAACATTTGATAATACATGTGCAGCAGTTAAAATATAACCCTTACTATTAAAAAAGAAACCAGCACCAATTGCTTGATTTTGTTGATTAATATTCATTGGAATTTTAAAATCATATTCAATAGTTGTAGTTATAATTTTAACAATTGAATTATAAACTCTTTTTTGTTCGATATTTCTATGTTTAGGCATTAATTTACTATATTAATAGAATTTTATAAATATAATAAATTTTTATTTACCATGAATCATTATTAACTTTATTATTTGGATTAGTAGATGATTCTGAAGATGATTTTGCAACATCAATATTATATGTATTAATTGTATTCATAAATGTAGTTGTAGATGTAGAACGAAAACAAGGAAGTGTTGTATTTAATTCATTAATATAATCTTCAGTCTTACTTTTAGCTTTTTTAATAGTTCTAATACTTTTTGAACGAGTATTAAATGCAGTATCAGGTGAAAATATACCTTCTTTATTAGATGAATAAATGGCTTCATCAATATGTGTAGATTCCATTCTAAATAATTCTTTTTCTTTCTGTGTATATTGACCAGACTCAATCTTTTTATTAAGTTCATCTTGTTGTTCTCTTAATAATTTTAAGTCTTCGGCAGCATCTGCTGCTCTCATACATATAGTAACCATATAATGATTAAAACTTTGTAATTCATTTAACGGAAAATAATATCCTTTAGTAGTATTAGATATATGATGATAAAAAGGAATAGCATGTGTATTACTATCTGGATTTGCATGACAACTAAATACAGTAATTTTATTTTTTAATAAACGTTCAGTTTCAATTTTCCAGTCAATATGTAATTTAGATTGAAAACCTTTATATAATCTAGGCATATCATAGCCTTTTTCATGTGGTATTTCATCACCAATAACAACTAAGACTTTAACTTCACTTTTCCAATCCATTGTATTAGCTTCATGTAATACTAATTCATAACATTCTTCTGAATCACCACCACCTGTATCAGGTCCGTCTAAAATAAATTGCTTAATTTTATCTATATCCGAATTTAAATCCATTTTCCAAAAGAAACCATTATTGTCGCAATAATCACCATGAACAATTATACCAATACGAATACCATTAATTTCCTTAAATAATCTATCTACAGTTTCAACTAAATTATTTCTAACAGACCGAATAACATTTCTCATACTACCGGTTGTGTCAAAACTAAAAACAACATCACATGTATATGATAAATTAGAACTAGTATCGAAAATTGGTTGTTTGCAACCAGATAAATCAAAATTAATAATCGGGTCATTTAAAGAATTATGATTAAAAGGTCTTGGTCTAGGTGTATAATGATGTTTATTAAAAGGTTCTTCATAATCATCCATATGTTTAAACATTTTTCTATTCGCTTTGACTGGTGTTTTAGGAACTGGATGCTCACCTCCAAATCCAAACCCATTATATAAATATTCACCAAATTTAGGAATATTTGGTAATCCAAAAACAAATTCGGAACCGGAACAATCAATACGATTAGCAGATAAATCCATTTATTAATATAAATAAAATTAGTAAATAGATTTTAAGTATTTAAAAAAAATAAATTTAAAGAATATTTTTAAATCATATCTTTAATTGATTCTGGTAAAGGTTCAATAGTAGTTTTGTAAAAATCTTGAATTCTTTCTAATTGTCCAAATTCTTTTTCAGTTACAAAATTAATTGCAAAACCTTTTCTACCATAACGACCACTTCTACCAATACGATGAACATAAGTCTCACAGAATTTAGGAATATCATAATTAATAACAATAGATACTTGTTGAACATCGATACCTCTAGCAATAACATCAGTTGCAATTAAAACACGACTTTTACCATTTCTAAAATTAACCATGATTTTATCACGTTCTAATTGAGTCATTTCACCATGAATACATGATACAATGAAATTAACTTCCTCAAGTTTTTCTTTTAACCATTCAGCCTTTTTAATTGAATTTACAAATATAATTGTTTGACTAATTTGTAATCTTTCATATAAATCATACAATGTTTCTAATTTCCATGTTTCATTTTCTATTACTAAGTAAAATTGTTTAATACCATCAACAGTAACTCTTTCAGGTTTAACTAAAATACGTAATGCATTTGGAATAAATTTACTTGTTAAATCTAATGCAGATTCAGGCATTGTTGCACTAAATACACCGACTTGACATTTTTTAGGTATAAATTGAAATATTTCATATATTTGGTCTTTAAACCCTTTAGATAACATTTCATCAGCTTCATCCATGACAAATACTCGTAAATCGTCTGTTTTAAATACATAACGTTTCATCATATCATAAACACGTCCTGGTGTACCAATAATAACTTGAGCACCATCTTCAAAAGCTTTAAAATTCTCTTCAACTTGTGTTCCACCCATTATTAAAGCACTTTTAGCTTTTAAATATGTATTTAAACATTCAAAGTTATAATGAATTTGTTGAGCTAATTCTCTACTAGGACATAATACAAGTAATTGTGGTTTTTTAATTGATATATCAATTCTTTGCATTGAGCCAATTAAAAATGTTGCTGTTTTACCAGAACCAGATTGTGCTTGAGCTACTAAATCATTACCTTTAATTAATGGAACAATCGCTCTTCTTTGAATATTTGATGGTATTTCATAACCCATTGAGTAAATACCTCTTAAAATCTTTTCATCGACTTCTAAATCGTCAAAAGATTCTAATTCTGGATATGGACTATTGTCTTCAAACATGGAAGACGAATTTGAAATAGCTTTCTCAGTTTTAATTCTTGACATTCTATTTTTATTATAGAAATTTATCTTTAAATTAATATATCAAATTTATTTATTTTTTTATATATTAATTCATTTTTAATACTTTATTTGTTGAATTTACCCAGGGTCTCTGAGCTTTATAATCTGGTTTTCTAAATTCACGTGGTGGTAAAGGTTCATATTCTACATAATTATCTGTTAATTGATTATAAGTGCTTAAACTTTCAGGTGATGATGCAGGCCTTAAAACTTTCTTTTTATCGTCTTCTTTAGTTTCTAATTTAACTAGAGGTTTATAATTAGCTATATTATCTAAACTTGAATAAATTTGGTCAGTATTCTCGGAATTATATGCCTTATATGGACTTAATCTTTGTGTGTCTTCTATCATTTTTTTAGATAAAGTATATGCTTGTGAATAAACATTTATATTTGGGTCTTCAATTATATCATCGTATTCTTTTTTATTTTCAATATATCCTTTGGATGGGATTTTTGATAATTCATTTGATACATTTGTAAATTTCTCTTTCTCAGTTTTTACGTTCTTTTTAGAAGATGATTTTAATTTATTCGAATCCTTTTTTTTATCATTCTTTTTAGATTCAATTTTTTTAGAACCTTCAAAAGTTTCAGTTATACTACCATTTCCTGTTAAATTTTTCAATATTTGTTTATCTAAACTAATAGTTATATTATTTTTAGGTTTTGGAAGATTAATTACTGCATCTTTTAATCTATAATCAACTGTTGTTGAAATCATTAAACCAAGAAAGTATCCCATTATAAGAGCTATAATTATAACTGGCATATATTGTTTTAAATTTTGTAATAACTCCATTAAAATAATAATATATTATAATCTAATAAAATATTATATAAGTCTAATATAAATATGAGTAATAAATTATGTTCAGATGGACACTATCAATCACCTATTGATTTAAAAAGCTCTGCGGTTGTTCAATGTGCTAGTAAATGTAATCTTATGTTTTATTATAGAAGTTCGAAATGTTCTATTGTTAATATTGGTAATGATATTATTTTAGAATATGATACTGGTTCTTATATTACTTATAATTCTATTGTTTATGAATTATTAAAAATTTCTTTTACAATACCTAGTTCTCATAATATTGATGGTTATTCTTATCCTGCTGAAATGCAAATTTATCATCGTTCAGCAGATACAGGCGAATTATTAATTGTATCTGTATTTTTAGATGTTAATGATGCTATGTCTAAAAGTAATATGTTTTTTGAAATGTTTGGTAATTCGATTCCTACTAAAAAAGGACAAACATCCACTATTAATACTAGTGATGATTGGAATATTTTTAATGCTGTTCCTGAAAATAAATCTTTTTATTATTATAAAGGTTCATTAATACGTAGTCCTTGCACTGAAAATATTTCATGGATTATTTTTGATACAGCAGTGAATTGTAGCACTAATTTCTTTGATAAATTAAAATCTATTTTAGGAAATAATGCACGTAAAATTCAAAAGACAAATGGTCGCCAAATATTTTATAATCCAAATACCGCACAATCGAATATTAGAAATTATGGTGATAAATTACGTTGTTATACTGATAATGAATTTAGAGAAGCTTGTAGTAAATTAACTGCTAATCCTGAAATTGTTTCCGCAAAAAGTAAACAAGCTATGATTTTATTATTAATTGTTTTAGGTATAATTGCCTTTGTTTTAGCAATATTATATTTTCAACAACAAGGTGTATTAAATGACTTTGGTTCGAAAGTAAAAGATTTAATGACAGCAAAGAGTTTTAAACCAGTTGGTTTACCTATTAATAGTGCACCGATTCCAAATATTGGAACAAGATAAAAAAATTTATCTAATTATAAATATATAGATGAGTAAAAATAAAGAAGAGAGCACTCAATATATGTATTCATTTAAATCGGAATTTGCATCTGAAAATGGAAACATATTAAAAAATGAAGCAGATGAAATTGAAATAAATAACAATATAGGTATTATTAATAAATATAAAGATAATAAAAAAGTATCATCCAAAAAATTTACTAAAAAAGAATTAGAAAAATATAAAGAAACACAAAATATCAATTTAAACGATATAGTTCCTGTAATTACCCAAATGAGTCCATTTATTAGTTTAGGTAAAATTCCATCTCCAACTAAAAAACAACAATCTCCAACACCTACTCCTAATCTAACTAAAAGAAAAATCTCTCCAAAAATAAAATCACCTAAACCTATAATTCCTAAAATAGTTAATAATAAACAAATTAAGAAATAAAAATCATAAATAAATAAAAAATATAAAGAAATAATATCATTTATATTATAAAAAATAATATGAGTGATACAGTTAGTCAATTAAGTAGTGAAGATAAAGCTCAATTCAAGTCCATGGCAATGAAGTATTTTTCAATGGATGATAAAATTAAAGATGCTGAAAAAGAAGTAAAGAAATATAAAAAAGAACGTAAAGAGATTGAAGATAAATTAATTGAATTCATGCAAGATAATGAAATTGATGATTTAAAAACTGATAAAGGTAAGTTGGAATATACAGTTAGACATTCTAAAGTAGGTTTATCTAAGAAAATATTACAAAATAAACTTATGTTGTGGTTTAAAGAAGACCTTGAAAAAGCTAAAGAATTAGTAGAATTTATAGATGATAGAGAAAAAGTTGCAAAAGTAAGTTTAAAAATTAAAAAGTTATAAATTAATTTAATAAATAATTTGAAATTTATATATTTAATTAATTAGTTTCGTATACAAATAAATTTGATAAGTATGTTTTTAGTTTATAATCAATATTAATAACAATTATAATATAATGTTATCAACTAACTATTCTAAAACTATTGAAATTCAAAATTATGTTTCTAAAACATTACAATTAAATAAATTAGAAGAATATAAATGGACTGATGGTGATGAATTTGGTTATAAACCAATTGATACTAAAATAGTATTATCAATTGAAAGACCAAATAATCCAAATAATTTTGAAATGCGTGGTGATTTATTTACAAAATTTCGCGACGACCATGCTGCTGTATATTATTATGGTTTTGGTATTAGTGAAGATAATAAATCTAAATTATATGAATATTTAATTGAACAATTTGATTTAGAAAATTTAGGAACTAACTTAACAAAGTCTGAATGGTATATTGAATATATTAATAAATCAAATGTAAAATGTAAAATAACTATTAATAGTTGGATAATGATGTTGCCCGATGAAGAACATAAAATACCTGTTTCAGAACAGAATACAATTAAACTTATACCGTTTATTAATTATAAAGTAGAAGAAGACCCTTTTAACAGATATGAAATACGTTTTAGAGTCAGTATTTAACTTAATTAGTTAAATAATTTTTATTTTTTAATAGTATAATTATACTATAGATATGCGATGAACTTAGTTAATGGTTATAATATATACATAATAATATGCGAAGCATTGATTAATGTTTATTTGATATAATAACACTAAATATATCGCATAAATATATGATGGATATGCGATGAACTTAGTTAATGGATATAATATATACATAATAATATGCGAAGCATTGATTAATGTTTATTTGATATAATAACACTAAATATATCGCTTAATTATACTGTAGATTAGCAATGAATTATTAATATTTCTTATTACGCATAAAAACCCACTTATTAGATTTAGCTGTTTTATTATTAGTAATTCTCTTAGATAATTCTTTAGCAATATCACTAAAATCATCATCTACATTTACACCAGCAGTTTGTTCATCGTTTTCCATAATACTCTTTTCATCAATATCTGTATATCCCTCTTCATAATCTATTTCATCATTTATTATAGGTATATTAACTGGAATATCATTATTAACCTTTGTTCCGCCAATTTTATCTTTGTTTTTAGTTGTCTTATTTTTTATAATTTTTTTAGGTGTATCTTCTATAGAATTAATAGATTCATCGTCATTCGGTTTAAAATCAGTTTTCTTTTTATTTTTAGGGGTTTTATTAGGTTTAGTATGTATTATTTTAGGTTGTTGTATAGATTCGATTGAAGTAATATCGCTTTCAGTATCAACTTCAGTATCATTAATATCTAAATCGCTATATAAATCATTTAAATCATTTTCAATTTCATCTTCAAAATCATCGATATCAATTTTAAGTTTTTCTTTTATATTTTTAATTTCAGTAAATAATTTATTTATAATTTTAATAATTTTTTCATCCTTTGTTATTTTTTTAAAAAATATTGTCTCAAAAATAACTTTATCTTTATTTTGATTATAATGTCTAATAGGAACAGACCATTTAGTATCGGATGAACCAAGAACAATATAATCTTTATTTTTAAATTTAAGAAAACCACCTAAACGAAATACTTTTTTATTATTTTTATCGATGGATATGTATCGTAAATGTGTTTCAAGAGGAACTTTTGAAATATCTAAAACATCATCATATCCATTTAAATAGTCTTGATAATTTTTTTGAATAGTGTCCTGAAAAGTTAATTTTGGACGAATAAAATTTGTTTGATTTGATAAAATTTTAGAATTCATTTTTATTATAATATAATAATTATCTTTTAAAATTAAATTAATATCATAAATATAATAAATGAATAATTTTTTTAAATTAACTAATGATAATAAAAACATACTTTATAAAAACTGTAAGATACAATTATTTAATAAAATATCAAATAAGATTGATTATAATGGTGTATTATCTGATTTTGAATATTTTCCAAATTTTATAAAAATATTTATTCCTTCAACTCGCAAAAGTAAAATAATATATATGGATAATTATGATATCTTAATACATAATATAAATAAAACAGGTGGTAATAATATAGATGAATTAAATAAACCAATATATAAACCAAAATGGTATTTCGTATATAAAAAGAAGAGTTCAAAATCAGGAAATAATCCAATTAAAAGAAATAAAAATATTAATAATAAAAATCAAATTGTAACCAAGATTAAAAAAGAAATTGTAAAGGAGAAAGAACGTGTTGAAAAAGAGAATATTAATAAATATTATAAAAAGAAGGAATTAAATGACAAAAAAGAAAAGAAAGATATAAATAGAACCGAATTTAAAAAGAAATTAATGGAATTATTAAAATCTATGTAAAAAAAAATAAATTTATTTTATAATTATATAATAAGTTTAATATAAATGGGTTTAGGATATTTATTATTAGCTGTTAAAAGCGAACAAGATAATTATTTAGTTGGTAATCCACAATTTACTTTTTTTAAAGGTGTATATAGAAAACATACTAATTTTGCAATTGATAATGTATTTGTAAATTTTGTAGGTGAAACTGCAAATAATTTTGGTCGTAAATTATATGTTGATATTCCTAAAAATGGAGATTTAGTTCATCGTTTATATTTAGCAATTGATATTGAAAGTATTGAACCATTAGAAAATAATGCGCCATTAGCATATTCTTTTATTGAATATGTTGAATTATTTATTGGAAGCCAATCTATAGATAAACATTATGGAGAATGGTTGCATGCAAATCATGATATATTTCAAAATAGAAATAAAGAAATGACTTTATCAAGTATGATAAGCACTCAATCTACTGGTAATAAAAATACAATATATATACCATTACGTTTTTGGTTTAATAATGATGTTGGTATGTCATTACCATTAATAGCTTTAGAAAATAATAATATTCGTTTAGAAGTAAAATTTAATCAATATGCAAATATAGCATCTTATGCAAAGAGTGGTAATTATTTAGTTGAACAAAATGAATTAAGTATACGTAAAATTCAATTATTAACAGAATATATTCATTTAGATACAGATGAAAGAAGATTATTTAATTCAACCGAACATCAATATTTAATTACTCAAGTTCAAAGTAGTATGAGAAATCCAATCAATTTATTTTTAAATGATAGTGATGAAGCATATCAACAAATACAACATAGAGTTGATTTACGTTTTAATTTCCCAGTTAAAGAAATATTTTGGTCAATTCAAGATTCATTTGCATATTTACAAGATAGAAATGAGTGTTCAATGGTAAAATATTTTCCAATAGGTATTTTAAATTATAATTATTGGAGAAATTTTAAACCTGGACAAGAACAAATAATAGGAGCTGCAATTATGTTAAATGGTAAAGATTTAATGGAAGAATTACCACCATCTTATTATCGTTCCGTTCAACAATATCAACATCATAATGGTTATGGTATAAATTTTCTTACAGATTTAAATAGTAATATTAATAGTCCACAAATTGATGTATGTGATTTAACTAAAGGTTCCGGTATATATTCATATTCATTTTCATTTAAACCACAGGATACTCAACCATCAGGTTCATTAAATTTTTCAAGATTAGAAAAAGCACAATTAAAATTCAGAATATATAGAGATGTTAAAAATTTTACTAAAAATAATGAATGTGATAATATTAATGCGAAAGTTATGAATATTTACGCAGTAAATTATAATATTCTTAAAATAGCGAGTGGTATGGGTGCTTTAGTATTTACTAATTAATTTAAATTTTTTTATATTTACAATAAATAATTCTATTGTAAAAATAAAAATAAAAAGAAAAATCTAGATGTATAATAAATGTCTAATGCAAGAATTATTTTAAAAGCTATTGGCGAAGAAAATAAAATACTAAATGAAAATCCAACAAATACTTTTTTTAAATCTGAAATAAGAACACATACACAATTTGGTAGTGGTTGGATTGTAGTTTCAAATAATAATAAAAATACATCTAATTATGTCACTCCAGGTAGTTCATTATATTTTAGAATACCGGTAGATGGTGATATTATAACAGAGACTTTTTTACGTATTAAAATAAATAGAAGTTGTAATTGGAAGGCTGATAATTTTGGTATTAAAGAAACTATATTTGGTATTATTAAATCAGTTGAATTTAGAGTTCATGATTCAGTTATTTCAAGATTAGATTCAGATTATATTTTTGCATATTTTGATTTAAATTGTGATTGGTCTGAATTAAATAGAATAGCGGATAGTATGAGTTATGATTTATTAGAGAATAATTTTAATGATGCATCAGTTAAACCTGATTATGTATATTTAACTATACCATTACCATTCTGGTTTCATAAAAATCCTAATTCTGGTTTCCCAGTATGGTCATTAGATGATGCAAATGTTGGTATTAAAGTAGAAACAAAGAATTTTAATAGTGTTGGTAATGAAATTATTGATATAGAATTATTAACACAGTATAATTATTTAACAAATGATGAAAAAGAAAAATTTAAGAATTTACCATTAGAATATGTTATAGAACAACCTGAAATAGTTGATAGTATTCAATTAAATAATTCAAGATTGAAAAAGAATCTTACAAGAACTCATTTTATTAAATATTTATTTTGGGTAATTAAAGATGAATCAAGTAATCAACCTTATTTATACAAAGATTATTTAAAACATGCCTCATTAGCTGTAAATGGAAATGGTGTAGTCGATGAAGGTAATAATAAATTTTATAAATTAATAGAAAGACATCAATTTTTTAATAGTTGTGGAACATTAAATTTAGATTCAAATAATATACCTAAAAAAGTATTAAATCCAATTTACATATATTCATTTGGTATAGAACCAAGTATTGCAAAATTATCTGGATTTTTATCATCTGAAAAATTTAATAACTTTACTTTAGAGTGTAGTTTTGAAAATGGCGCAATTGGTAAAAAGTTAGATATTTATATAGTAAAACATAATATAATACGTATATACAATGGTCATTTAAGTGTATTATTCAATTAAAAATAGATAATATAGAAATTTTTGAATTATACGGCTTTAAACTAAAATTTTTTTATATTTATATGTTATAATAATGGGTGGTGCGTTAATGCAATTAGTGGCATATGGTGCTCAAGATATTTATTTAACTGGTAATCCTCAAATTACCTTTTTTAAAGTTGTTTATAAAAGACATACCAACTTTGCAGTAGAATCAATCGAACAAACTATCAATGGTAATTACGATTTTGGTAAAAAATTCACTGTTACTATTGCAAGAAATGGTGATTTATTAAGTAGAGTTTATTTGGAAGTTGATGTATCTGGTAATACTGATGAATACGATGGTTTCCGTTTAATTGATTATGTTGAATTAGAAATTGGTGGTCAAGTAATTGATAAACATTACGGTGAGTGGATGGCTTTATGGTGTGATTTATCTTCTACTAAAGACCAATATAATATGCTTCAAAAAATTGTTGGTAATTCATTATCTGCATCTAGTAATTCTGGTTATAAAAAGATGTATATTCCATTACAATTTTGGTTTTGCAGAAATCCCGGTTTAGCTTTACCATTAATTGCTTTACAATATCATGAAGTTAAATTAAATATTAAATTAGCAACCTATGATAATGCAGGTTCAATCGATGCAATTAATGAAATTCAAGTATATTGTGATTATATCTTTTTAGATACTGATGAACGTAGAAGATTTGCACAAGTTTCTCATGAATATTTAATTGAACAAGTTCAATATTCAAATGAATTATCTACACAAAATGGTTCTAATCAACAAGAATTAAGATTTAATCATCCTGTTAAAGAATTAGTTTGGGTTTTAGGTCAATGGGGTGGTGAATATGAAATGGTTGATGCATTAATCCAATTAAACGGTCATGATAGATTTAAACGTCGTGATGGTTCTTACTTTACTAAAGTTCAAAGATATCAAAATCATACCGGTGAAGGTTCATTAGATAAAGCACATGTTTATTCATTTGCATTAAAACCTGAAGAACATCAACCTAGTGGTTCATGTAATTTCTCTCGTATTGATAATGCTGTTATCAATTATTATATTGGTGTTCAAACTGTATTTAGAATGTATGCAGTTAATTATAATGTTCTCCGTATCATGTCCGGTATGGGTGGTTTAGCTTATTCTAACTAAGAAGATAAGGCAATTTATAGCTTTATATATTCGATAATAAAATATTATTTTTATAATGAATTCAAATTTATAAGAATAATAAGAGTTTTAAAATAAAAAAGAATTTTATTAAGAATTGATAGAAATTGTAAATATTAAGAAATTTTTAAAATTATTTAATTAATTCATTTTTTTCAAAATTATTTTCTTTTTCTATTATATAGTATATAATGGGTGGTGGTTTAATGCAATTAGTCGCTTACGGTGCACAAGATATTTATTTAACTGGTAATCCTCAAATTACCTTCTTTAAAGTTGTCTATAGAAGACACACTAACTTCGCAGTTGAAGCTATTGAACAAACTTTCAATGGTAACGCTGATATTGGTAAAAAATTTACTGTTACTGTCGCAAGAAACGGTGATTTATTACACAGAATCTACTTAGAAGCTGATGTTTCATCTTCTGGTATGAGCAATAATGACGGTTTTAAATTAATTGAATATGTTGAAGTTGAAATCGGTGGTCAAGTCATTGATAAACAATATGGTGAATGGATGGCTTTATGGTGTGATTTATCTTCTACTTCTGACCAATTAACTATGTTACAACGTTTAGTTGGTTCTGGAGTTGCATCATCTACTGGTTGTGGTTCTGGTTATAAATTATATATTCCATTACAATTTTGGTTCTGTAGAAACCCTGGTTTAGCTTTACCATTAATTGCTTTACAATATCACGAAGTTAAATTAAACGTTAAATTATCATGTTCTGGTTCTACTGGTTCAATTACTGAAATTAATGACTTAAAAGTCTTCTGTGATTATATCTTCTTAGATACTGATGAACGTAGACGTTTTGCTCAAGTTTCTCATGAATATTTAATTGAACAAGTCCAATTCTCTAATGACTTAAAATCTCAAGATGGTACTAATCAACACGAATTAAGATTCAATCACCCAGTTAAAGAATTAGTTTGGGTTATTAATCACAGTAATCATTTTGGTGGTAATGTCGTCGTTGATGATGCATTATTACAATTAAACGGTCATGATAGATTTAAACGTCGTGAAGGTTCTTATTTCACTTATGCACAACGTTATGAACATCATACTGGTGCTGGTGATTGGTCTAACTTAAAACCACACGTTTATTCTTTCGCATTAAAACCTGAAGAACATCAACCTTCTGGTACTTGTAACTTCTCCCGTATTGATAACGCTGTTATTAACTATTCTCAAGATGGTTCTAATGGTGCTATCTTCCGTATGTATGCTGTCAACTATAACGTTTTACGTATTATGTCCGGTATGGGTGGTTTAGCTTACTCCAATTAAGAAGGGATTAATCCCCTTATACCCCTTTAATGGGTTATATATTTTTGGATATTTAATTTTTATAAAAACAAAATAAAAATAATTTTTATAATTCATTTTATTATAAAAACTATTATTTTTAATGGTCATATTTATTTAATAAATACTTACCAATGTCTGGATAATATTTACAATATTTCAATAAATATTCATCTTTTTTAAGATATTTATTCGGCGAAACCCATACTGATGTTTTACTCCAAGATGAACCCGGAACTATTTCTTGTCCAAACATAAATTTAAAATAATGGTTAAATCCATCAGTCGATGGTATATTATATTTTTTATTTACAATTATTTTATCATATTCTGGATGTTTTATGTAATCTTTTTTATTTTGATTATAATCTAATAAATATTTATCTAAAGTATCATTTTTTGTTTCCATATTAATTAATTTATATATATAAAAATCCTTAAATAATAATAATAATGATAGACAAAAATTTAGAACCAATTTGTCAAAAAATAGTAGATAAATATAGTTTTAATAAATACGATGATATAGATATATTAATACAATTTTTAGTTAAAATAATAAATATTCATTTCAAAAGATATAGATTAGATTTAAGAATAAAAAGAGAAATATGTATAGAATTATTACATAGAATTGATATACCTAAAGTTTTATATAATAAAATTAACCAAATATTAGAGAATAATAGTGAATTACATGAGATGATTTATAAAGAATTTCATTTAACTCAATCAGAGTTAGATTATTGTTGTTTAATTCAATAATAAATATTTAAAAAATAAAATTATTTAATATATAATGGATTTATCAAATAATGTTATTTATAATATAAATATGTCTCCATTATTAAGTAAAAGATTTGAGGATTATGAAAATCATCTAAACTCTTTACATAAAAAAATGGATGATATAATGGTATTACTTAAAGATAATAATAAAAAACAAGATGAATATATTAATATTTTAAGAGAGAATCGTAAGATATATTTAGATGCATTTGAAAAGATACAACAAACCGAAGATAAAGAAATTAAACCGATGATTAGCAAATTAACTAATACTCTGTATATGCCTACATTTGAACAGCGTTTATTAAATCGGGTTTGGCGAACCAAACATACACCAAATGATATACACGGATTATTAACCATTCCAGAAATACATACAAGTAGTGGATTTCTTAATTTAGATACAAAATTAAAACCTAAATAATAAAATTTGATTTTATTAATTTAAAATTGAATATTAAAATTAAATATTATATAAATGCAAGATACTGGTTTAAAAAGAAATACTATCGATAAATATTATACAAAAAATAGTATAGTTTTGGATTGTATAAATAATTTTAAAAATAATGTTCAATTATTAGCCAATGATATTATTATTGAACCTAGTGCTGGTAATGGAGCATTTATTAATGAAATAAAAAACATATCAAATAATTTAGGTATTACTTATAAATTTTATGATATTGAACCAGAAAATGATGGTATAATAAAACAAGATTTTCTTAATCTTGATATTAAATATAATAATAAAAATATTCATATTATAGGTAATCCACCATTTGGTCGTCAATCAAGTATTGCAATTAAGTTTATAAAAAAATGTTGTGAATTTGCCAATTCAATATCATTTATATTACCTAGAAGCTTTAAGAAAGATAGTATGAAAAAATATTTTACAGATTATTATCATTTAATATTTGAAAAAGATTTGGATAATAATGCATTTATTGTTAATAATATTGAATATGATGTTCCATGTATATTTCAAATATGGATATTAAAAAATTATAAAAGAGAATTGCCAATTAAAGAAGAACCAAATTTCTTTAAATTTGTAAAAAAAAATGAGACACCTGATATATCGGTTAGAAGAGTTGGTGTATATGCTGGTAATATTTCTAAAGATATTATTGATAAGAGTATTGAATCTCATTATTTTATAAAATTTATAAATAATAAAACAATTGATTTTAATATTAATTGTCTTAAAGAAATTAAATTTGAAAAAAATAATACTGTTGGACCTAAATCAATTTCTAAACAAGAAATAATTTTAGAGTTTAATAAGTATATTATTAATTGAAATATTCATAAATTAAATCTTCTAATTTATTTATATAACATAATGTTTTATTTTTGAAACCTAAATCTATACATTTATAAGATTTATTTTTTGTTTTTAATTCAATTCCATTACAGATTACACATAGTAATTTACTATTTTCAGTATTAATTCTATTGTTTAAAAGATATTTAGTAGCTCTATTAATCTGACTACCACCACTCCAAAAATCTAATTGATTCATACCAATTATAATTTTTTTAGTATTTTTATCAATAATATACCAATCTGGCTTTTCATCAGTTGATACAAGAGAGCAATTTTTTTCAAAACATAATTCAAATCTTTCTGTATCCAAATTTATACTTTCTAATTTATTTTTTACTATTTTATTAAATTTATTACCTCTTATTACACCTTTAGTTCCAGGAGGAATTAATTGTATAATATATTCATTCGTGATTTTTTCTATTATATTAGTATTAATTGAATTATTAGATAATATAATTTGTAATTTTGAAATATTATTTTTAACAGAGTCAGTTTTCTTATAAACATCTAATAATGATTCATCAGATATTTGATTAATAGTATCTAAACATAAAGAATCCTTAATCTTTTTATTAAGTTCATCTATTTCTGATAATGGTTTTGGTTTTTTAATCTTTATTTTAATTATTTTTTCTTCCAACATATTATCCTTTTTAAAAGAATTATTTTTTTTAAATTAATTCATAAAATAAATCAAATTTTTTAAATTAATTTCTTATCATTTATTTACCTAACATAGGGAAACCAACTAAGTTAGCACCGATACCGAAACCGGAACCTTGGCGTGCAGCATTAGAAATAGATGGAGCATACATATCTAATAAAGCGAAAGTAGCTGCAGCAGTGATAGCAATAAAAACAATTTCAGTTAAATCTAATTTTTTTTGTGGGATATAATATGCAGCGACTGCAACAGCAGCACCTTCAACTAAATATTTGACAGCTCTTTTAACAACTTCTTGAAAGTCGAAAGCAGTTTGTAAGTCTTTCATTTCAGATTTAATAACGTCCATTCTTAATATATATTATAAAAAGAAAAAAATTTATAAATACTTAAAGATAAATTTATATTCTTTCTATATATATAAATGTCAAATAAAGATATTGTAGAAGATTTCTTAGAAGTAGACCAACCAATCCCAGGTCAAAATTATGTTTGTCTTTCTTTTATTTCACCAGAAAATGTTTTAAAAAATAAAGATGTTTTTTTAATCCATTCTTTCTTAAAAACTTTCGGTAAAAATTATGGTTTAACTGAAGAAGAATGTCAAGATAAATATAAAGATTTTCTATATATCAATCAAGAAAAACTTGAAAAGGAATTTTATGAAAAAAATAATTTTCAAACTACTATGCGTGGTTTAAAAGTTAGAGGTGTTTATGATACTGAAAAAGAAGCTAATGTTCGTGCTAAAGTATTACAACGTAGAGACCCTAATTTTAATGTCTATGTTGCTCAAGTAGGTTATTGGTTACCATGGGACCCTAATCCACATAGTGTAGATAGACAAGAATATGCAGAAAAAGAATTAAATACTTTAGTATCCGAATATAGAGCAAATCAAGAAAAGAAAGATGAACATTTCCGTGAAAATATTGATTATGTGAAAGAACAAGCTGCAAAACAAGCAGAAGCTTCTAAAAAAGCTAAACAAGATGAATTAACAATTACAAGCTCTTCTCAAGTAAATTCAGATGAAACAACTACTGATGATATGCCACCTTTAATCGAAACAGCATCTGAATCAACATCAGATGAAACTGAAGAATTAGCAAAACAATTAGAAAATGCAGATCCATGGTTATCTAGACAAACATCAAAAACAGAAGACAGTGAATCTGCTTAAACTTTATTCCTTTTAATAATAAAAAAATATTAATATAATTTAAATGAAATCTATCATATTAATATTATTTATAATCGGTGCTATTCTAATTACAATTGGTTATATGGAGAATTATAAAAAATGTCCATTACCAAAAATAGAATATAGATATATTCCTCGTTCATTCTATGAAGAACAAATTTCAAGTGTTAATCTTAAAAATTTATATTCTGATATGTTTAATGAACCGGATACATGGTCTAAATATCCATTAGGTAGTGTAGATAATAATCAAAAATTTAATCCTATTAATTATAGTAATTTTGTTCAAGAATATGGTGGTAAACCTATAAATAAATAATATTATTTTTCTAATTTTCTTTTTTGACTTAATTTATTTTCTTTAATTATTTGTTTTGCAATTTCTTCTTTACTTAATTCATCAATTGTATAAATTATTTCATCTTCTGATATATCTTCTAAAGTAATCTGGTATTTCTTAAATAATGTATTATTAAATATTTTTCGAGGACTAATATTTATATTTGACTTTGATATTTGTAAATATAAATCAAAATCAAATTGATTCACATTTAAACATTCATTTTTATTTGATATCTGTTCATATAAAAATTCTCCTATATCACTTTTCCTATAATCTTTTAATAAATTTAATAAACTATGAGATACCATTATTATATCTGTCCATTTATTCTCTGAAATTAATAATGGTTTCTTATGTCTATTATTTATTCTAGGCTCTCTATATTGACCAAAACAGTCCCCATAATAACTAAATATTTCATTTATACCTTTTTTACCATTGAAATCATATGTTGCACGACCCCAATCAATTAATTTTACTATATAACCATATGTTGGCACTTTAAAATACTTATCTTCATATTTATAATATAAATGTGTTTTATCAGTAATAGTTAGCATCACATTACTTAGATGTAAATCATTGTGTTTTATACCAAATATATTATACATTGTAACTACTGCACTAAATATTTGAAATATTATTGATTTTATAAAATTATAATCTAGTTTATTATTATCATATAAATGGTCTATATCTAAATCTGCTTTTTCGGTAGCTAATAAATATACTGGTAAATTTTTATATTCAATATATTCTCCTTTTTTATTAGATATAAATTTTGTTGTATTTGAATCTAATAATTTATTCAATATTTTATCACTTATATTATCATCATTTGTTATATCATATGTAAATTTATCCATTATTACATTTACACAACCATAAAATAAACAAAAATGTGGATTTATATTTAATTCAGTTAATCTAGATACCAAATAATTTACAAATATTTCTATATTATTTGACGAATTCAAATTATATATACTATTAAAATATTCATTTTCACGTGGTTCTATGGTTTTTTGAGATGACTCAATATGTTGATAATACGATGATACCGATAATAAAGATAATATCGGTAATTCTTTCAAAAATATATCAGTATGATACATACTTCTGTATTCGGTCATTATTTTCGCCTTAAATATAAATCCTATTGTATCTATTCTTTTTTTCTTTTTAACAAGTTGTAATAACCTATTTTTATTATTAAATGTCTTTTCTTCTTTAAAATAATTTGTTAATAAGTTTAAGTTTGGATTATAATATGAAATACTATTTGATACATTATAATACTTATTAATACTATTATTTAAATTTTCATATTCTTTTTTTGGAACTATTCTAACTGATAAATTATTATAAGATAATGATTTCATTAACTAAATTTTATATTTAATTTATTTTTTTTAAACTAATTAAATATAAAAAAAAATATTTATTCTTCATCTTTTACTATTTTTGTTCCGTATAATAATTTATCAAAATTTATAAAAGTATTTAATATTTCTTCTTTTATAAAATTTGTTACAATTTTTTTATATTTTGTCTCTGGAAATTCAAAAATTATATTTTTTATTAGATTCATATGTTCTATATCAATAAAATTTAAATCTAATAATATACCTAATGATTCTGTATTCATTATAAATTTATTATAGTTTATTATGTAAATTCCATTGAATATTTTATCATTTATCTGTAAATAGGATTTATTAAAAGTATTATAAATTTCTACATTCCAATTTTTAATATTAAAATCATAATTACACTTTAAAAATGGCTGATAACCACCATTTAATTCATTTATTTGATTTATTGTTATTGACATTTTTATTTATATAAAAAAATAAATATATTATATTCAAATTTTTTTAATTAGTTATTAAATCAAGTATATTTTCATCATTTTTTATTATTTTACTAGAATATATTAAATAGAAACAATCTGAAATTAAATTAATTTCACTTTGATATACTTGAATATTCGTGCATAATATAGGATGAGAAACTGTTATTCTTAAAATATTGTTTGTAAATTTATTACATATATATTGTATAAATTGAATTAAAGTTCGTGTATTACCACTAAACTCAATTTTAGAATATTTATTAATATTATAATAACCATCTGCATCATAAATTACGTTAGAACAATCATCTAATGTATATTTAAATTTTTCTTTAATATACGTATAATCAAATATAACATCTAATATCCATGTTTTATTTTTTTCATAATAAACACCTTTAACAAATGGTAAAAGATTTTTATTAGCGCTTTGAAGTTGTGTTATTTCTAAACTCATAATCGCTTTAGTTAATAATTCTTTACTGTTTAAAGAATAATAATTATCAAATTTTTTTATTAATAGGTATATGATATATTAAATTTAATACTCTTTTTATATCATTCATTTCATTATTGTTAAATCGAGGACATGAATTAGAACTTAAGTTAAAAGTTTTATCAGTAAAAATTATACAATAGTTTTTATTTTGGTCTAAAATAAATTTTAAATAATTAACTATTGTATCCGGCTTTACAGTTGCATTTAAATTAGAATTATCATTTTTATCATCATAATTACCAGTTCTATAAAATAGCCATACTCTATTAGTATAATCATAACTACCAATTAAAAATATTTTATTAGAACAAAACCATTTTGAATCAGTTGAATCTTTCTCATCTAAAATTGCAAAATGTTTTACAATTAAATTCTCACTAATTTTTATAAATTATTATATAATTATTTTTTAAATAATAATTTATATTAAATATTTGGAGTTATTTTATAAGCTATATTTATACATTTTTTAATATCATTTTTTAATATCATTTATTTGATTTGATTTATAAATAATTATATTATTGGATTCAATATTTTCTAAATTATTAGCAAAAGTTATTCCTAAATGTGGTTCTTGTGAAAATAAAAATTCTATATATTCTGAAATCATATTAGGTCGAATTGTTGCTTGTAATTCTGTTTTATAACCATGGTCTTTTTCCAATAACCATAGTTTATCGGTATAATCGTAATTAGCTATTAAAAATTTAGAATTATTATACCAATTTTTTCCAGATAAATTATTAGCTGTTTTAATTATATAAAAGTGTTTTATTTTATTAGGCATATTTTTTAAATATAATTATTAATTTATTTTTAAATAATTAATTCCATTGTCCCTTTTTTACACTAATTAAAGGACCTCTACGTTTTTTTACATCACCCGGTTTAAATTCATCCATATTTTCATCCTTCTCTTCAAAATTATTAGCATTATATGTCCAAAAGGATGGATGTCCTAATTGAAAATTTTCATGTGTATCAGCTTTATACCAAAAGACTTGGTCCTCTAATTTATTACTTTTTGCATTATTATTAATAACCATACACTCAAAATTCTCTGTGCATTGGTCCATAACTTGATTAAAAATTTCAAATGTAGGAAACATACCTGCATATTGTTCAAATAATTTCTTTCGATTTGCAAAATAATTTTCACGTAAAATAAAAACATAATCAATATTCGTTCTTAAAACTGGTGGAATACCTAATGCATATTGCATTGTAATAATAAACATTGCAAAATAATGACGACCGTTCATAAATAAACAACGAATATCTTCATTATTAATCCATGATTTATCATATAAACAATCATCCAATATTAAAAATGCACGTGGGTCAATTGAACATTTCCCAGACTTAACATATTCATGGGGAGTCATATGACCATATCCTCGGTCTAACATTTCTCTTTTAATACTAGCTAAAATCTTCTTTTGTCTTTTCATAAAATTCGCTATAACTTCTGGTCTAAATTTACTATGAATAAAAATTGGAGGCATAATTTGAGTATAAAAAGAATTGGCACCTTCTGTTCCGGATATTGTTATACCCGCTGGAATATCTTGATGATAATATAATAAATCTCTCGTTAAAAAAGATTTACCGGTTTCTCTTTTACCAATTAAGACTATAACTTTATCGTCGGCGATTGATTTCATACTGAATTTTTTTAATTCTAAGTTCATTTTATCTTATATAGAGTATTTTATTTAGTGAAAAATAAACGCATTTTAAATTAAAAAAAAGACATAAATCTATTTAGATTTAGTTTTCTTGAAAGTATTATTTTTTTTTAAATTAGTTAATAATTTATTATTTTTTGTTTTTTTAACTATTTTATCTTCTAATTTATTACGTTCTGAATTATATAATTTACTATAGTAATTCATTAATGCATTATCTTTAAAAATTTCTAAAAATTCAGGTATATATAAATCTAAAAATTCAAACATACTTTTATGATAATTACGACGCTTTTTATCTAAATTATTAATATATCCTAAAGTATCTATTATATCTAACATAATATTAGTAGAAATAATATCTATATTAGATTGTAAATTTTCAAATATATCTAAACCTACTCTATTTTCAGGATTCAATATACTATTTATAAATTCATAATTATTAAAAATCCAAGATTCTTTTTTATCCATTTTTTAATGTGAATTATTAAGTGTAATAAAATATATTGGTTATATCAAATTTTTAAAAGATATAGTATTGTTTAATTTATAAATGCGTAAGATTAAGTTTAAAATCATATAAATAAATATTATAATCTTTAATGGACAAGTATAATTTAACAGTTTTAGCAGAAGCTAAACAAGAATATACTAAACAATTAGTAAATATTTTATATTCTGAAATGTATGTTGGTTTAAAATCAATTTATGATGCAGCTTTAACATTTTGTGATAAAAATAAAGATAAAAATGTTCTTAAGAAATTTCAAGAATTATTATCTTATATTCCAAAATGGAATACTGACCGTATTAATAATGAATATAAACGTATTGTTAGAGCATCTGATTGTGAATGGATTGAAGACCTTATAACAGCTGTATTTGTTAGTCATACTAAAGTATTAACATCTATTAAAGTTAAAAATAAGACTAAAAAAGCATTAGAATTAAATGTTCCAAATGGTCCATATTTCTTACATAAATGTTATGTTGAAGCTGCTCGTAATTTTTGGAAAAAACCATTTTTATTATATCATAATTTTCCAAATATTGAATTACAACGTAATTTATCAGATTCTGAAAATTTAATTAAAGAATCAATTGAGGAAACTATTCGCAAACAATTACCTGTTAAACATATTTTACAAGAATATTTAGGTGGCGATTATCGTGATGAAGATGCTGAAGAAGATGTAACTAGTCATGTATCTACTAATACTAAAGAAAATTTACGTAAATTAGTTAAAGCTGAAATTGAACAAACTTTATATAGTAAAACTGGTAATAATGATGATACACATTCAGTTGTTAAAATTGAGACTGACGATTCAGGTGATTTAAATAATAAAAAAGAACTAATTGGCGGTAATAATACTGATAATTTAGACAAAATAAGCGAATTTCATAAAGATGTTGTTGAAAATTTTAGTAATACAATTGATACTAAATCTATTACTAATGATAAAGATTCAGAATTTGTTTTAAATGAAATTAAACAATCAATTAAGGAATCTAATGTCGATTTATCAAATATTGATTTTAATTTAGATAATAAGACAGTTGCATTAGAAACTAATGATGCATTATCTAATTCAGATTATCCTATAGAAGATGGTATTAAGCGTATTGAAATACAAACAAATAAAAAATATACTAATATAGGCGGTAGTTCTAATAATATTAATATGGATGTTAAGCCAGTTCAATCTGATATTAAATCACAGGCTAGTATTGTTGAACAAAAAAGTGTTGCAGCTGATTTAAGAAGCACTATGAGTAGTAAAATGCCTTTACAAACTAAATTAGAAGAACCTAAATTAATTGAAAAACAAGTTAATAAAGAAGATGAATTTAGTTTCTTTCATGATGCAGCCCCTTTCTAAAAATAGAATTAGTATATTTTTAATAAATAATTTTCTTTTCTATAATATAATATGTTTAAATTACAAAATCCATTTATAGTCAGTTTTATATGTGCCGTTATTTCTATGATTTTATCTGCAATCAATTTAAAAGCATCTAAAGAAAAAATTACTGCTGGACCAATTATTAAAGTTGGTTTATTAGTATTTGGTATGGTATTATTGGGATTAACTATTATTAGTAGTGATTCTCAAAGCGGAGGTAAAGGATTCGAACAAGAAATTTTAACTGGTAGTCCTGATTTTTAAATATAAAAATTCATGTAGTCCTGATTTTTAAAATGAATAACCAACGATTGGTTCTATTCTAAAATTTTTATATATTTTTTCTAAATCAGATAGTTCTTTTTTAACCGTCTTTTTAGGTTTATTTTTAACTAATGAACCTTTTTGTAAATATTTTATTAAAATATTAACAGTTTCTTTTTCATTATTACTCATCCTATTTATTTTTTTCAAACAAAATTATTTACTTAAATTTCTAGAAATTTAAATTTGGACTCATTCTATAAAGATTTGATTATAATAATTTTTATTTATTCTTCCTATAAAATTAATAAAAATTATTATTATATAACAATGAGATATTTAGTTATAGTTGAATCCCCAAATAAAAAGGATAAGATTGCATCTTATTTAAATACTATTAGTGGTCATAATTTTACAGTTGAAGCTTCTTTCGGTCATATTCGTTATTTTGAAGACGGTTTAAAGTCTATCGATGTTAATAATAATTTTAAACCAACTTATTCCGTATTAGAGGATAAGAAAAAGGTTGTAGCAAAACTTAAAAGTTTATTATCAAAAGTAGATGAAGTATTAATTGCAACAGACCCCGATAGAGAAGGTGAAGCAATTGGATTTCATATTGCATATGCATTAGGTTTAAATCCAGAAACAACTAAAAGAATTTCATTTAATGAAATTACAAAGACTGCTATAGTAAAATCATTCAATCAACCTCGTAAAATGGATTATGATTTATTTAATGCTCAACAAGCAAGAAGTGAATTAGATTTATTAATTGGTTTTGAAATATCACCTGTTTTATGGAAATTTATTAAACCGGGATTATCTGCTGGTCGTTGTCAATCACCAGCATTAAGACTTGTTTTAGAAAGAGAAAATGAAATCAATGATTTTAAATCTAATAAATTTTATAATTTAACTGGTTATTTTTCATTAACAGATACCTTTATAGCAACTACAATATATCATAAAAAAATAGAATCAAAAGATACTGTAATTGAATTATTACCAACATTAATTAAAAACGAATATACTTTATCTTTAAAAGAAAAGAAAAATGCGTCTCACAATCCACCAGCACCTTTTATCACATCTACTATCCAACAAGAGGCTAGTAGTAGATTTGGAATGTCTCCTAAATCTACAATGGGTGCTTTACAACATTTATACGAAAAAGGTAAAATTACTTATTTAAGAACTGATTCAACATCTATTAGTCAAAATTTCATAGATGAAGTCAAGGACTATTTACAGACACAACAACCTGGTAAATTTGAACAAAGAACATATGCTAGTAAAGTTGCAAATGCACAAGAAGCGCATGAATGTATTAGACCTGTTTCAACATCGACTGAATTAGAGGATTCATTTAGTCCATATGATAAAAAAGTATTTGATTTAATTCGTAAAAGAGCAATTGCTTCTCAAATGATTAAATACAAAGAAGAGATTTATAATTATGAATTAAAGAATGGAGACCATGTATTTACATTTACTCTAAAAAAAGTGATTGAAATAGGTTGGAAAGCTATGTATGAAGATTTAACAACAGATGAAGATGGAAATCAAGTTCCAGTATCTGATAATAATGAATTAATTAAGACATTATCTAAAAAATTAAATAATAAATACAAACCAACAAAATTATTAGCCGCTGAAACTATGACCAAACCTAAAGGTCGTTATACAGAAGCAGCCTTAATTAAAGAATTAGAAGAACGTGGTATAGGTCGCCCATCAACATTTTCAAATTTAGTTAGCACTTTATTAGAACGTGAATATGTTATTAAAAAGACTAAGGATAGCATTACAAAAATAGATTTAGAAGAATTAAGTATTGAACCAAATAAACAAATTCAAACAAAAACAAAACAAGTTAATGCATCCGCAGATACCAATAAATTAGCAATTACTGATATTGGAAAATTAGTAAGTAATTTTATGGCTGAAAAATTCAGTAATATAAATTCATATGATTTTACATCTGAAGTTGAATCGGATTTAGATAAAATTTCAAGAGGAGAAGCTATTTGGTATAATATTGTTAAAAAAGTTTATCAAAGCTTTCATCCTATTGTAGAAGAATTAAAAAAAGAAGCTAAAGAATTAAAAGAAAGTGGTAAGCCAAATAATATATCTAAAAGATTATTAGGTGTTAATCCAACTAATAATAAAAATATATATGCATATTTAGGCCGTTATGGTCCATGTGTGCAAGAAGGAGAAAACAATGAAGAACCAAAATATGCTGCACTTACTAATGAAGACTCACTTGATACAATTACTCTTGAACGTGCATTAGAATTATTGAGTTATCCAAAAAAATTAGGAAAACATAATGGACATGAAATATTTATTAAAAAAGGTAAATTTGGTTTATATTTAGAACATAATAAAACCAAAAAATCGATTCAACAAGATGTTTTATTTGAAGAAGCAAAAGAATTATTAAGTAATAATGCTATTAATCAAAATATAATTAAAGAATTTTCAGATATAAAAGTAATGAATGGACAATATGGTCCTTATCTTAAAAAAGGAAAAGAAAATTATAAAATACCAAAAGATATAGATGCTACAAAAATTACTAGAAAACAAGCATTAGAGATAATTAAATTATCAAAAGATGCACCAAAAAAAACATTTAAAAAATTTAATAAAAAAAATGATGAAAAATCCGAATAATTATAATTTATTTTTTATTTACTTAAAACTAATTTAAACTTAAATTATTAATTTCAGGTTATAATGACTTATTCTAGTCCTAAAAATGATTTATTAATGACTTCTTTGCAAAATTTTTATAATATAAAAGAAAATATAGATACTTTATTACCGATTTTAAATGGTGATTCAAAAATCTCTCTAAGAGTAATCGATTGGTTTGTTACTAATTATTCTAAAAAATTTAATATTTCTTATTTAATTTCAGATGATAACAAGTTATTATTAGAAGATGAAGATGGTAATTTAAATATTGCAAATACGAAATTTCGTCAATTTGTTGTGTATATTGATTACAAATTACAATTAAAAGGCTATCAAAAAAAACAATTTGACCCTTTTTGTCGTCGTTCTCGCATAGATTTCTATTACAACAACGAAAATTCGATTGTAACTACCATAGGTCAATTAAACTTTTTTAAATGGGCAATTTCAAATAGAATTATTGAATTTATAGAAAAAAATTTAAAAGTAATTGAAACCGATATGAATACTTGTTATAAAGCTGTTTATAATGTTAGTAAAGATAAGAAAGCTACTTTAAAATCAGAATCAAGTATTTATTCTGATAATTCTGTAAATTCATCACCTGTAAATAATAATAATTCTGAAAATGCATTATTTCCTAATAATAGTTCTATGCCTAATTTAGTTGATGATGAAAATAGTTTAAATAGTAAAAGTAGAAGAAAGAGACATCAATTATCAGTATCAGCTACAAAAACTTTATCTAAAACAAATGTTAAAGTTGTATTATCATTTGATTAAATAAATAAAATTAAACAATTATTTTTTTTGTTTAAATTTATTATAAATATAATTAATTATAAAAAATAAAAATGGATGTATCTTTTAATATTGTTGGACATAATTCTAAACCTTTTTATAATGTTTTGATAATGAAAATCATGATTTTAATAAAATTAAAAATTCTATTAATTGGATATCTATGCGTCATAAAACTAGTAATGTACCTAGATTAGTATCGATACAAATTAAAAAGAATGATAATGGATTATCTACAATATATAGACATCCATATGACGAAGAACCTTCAATAACAGAATTTAATGAGTATGTCGATGAATTTGCCAATCAAATTAAACATAAGTTTAATCTAAATTATGATTTAAATCATTGTCTTATACAACTATATATAAATGGTAATGATTATATAAGCGAACATAGTGATAAAACATTAGATATTAATCTAGAGTCTGATATAATTAATTTTAGTATTGATGAATCGCGAATAATGAAATTAAAACATAAAAGTAATTCTTCATTGAATCAATCATTTATATTACCACATAATTCTGTTCTAATTATGAATTTAGATACTAATCAAGACTATTTACATATGATTAAACGAAATAAATGTGATAGTCTTCTGGAAAGAATTAGTTTTACTTTTAGGTCTATAAACACATTTATAAACTATGATAAACCAATTGACTATTATCTATTTTTTGAATTATCAGGATAAGGCTCTAATTGTTTAAATCCATATATAGGTTTTAGTTTGCAAAATAAACATTAAAAGAATTTAATTGGCAAGATGCATATTATTCAAATCAATGATTTATATCTACTAATTATTTTCATTTGACATTGATTTAGCTAATTGTTGTTTCATATAATCAGATAATACTGAAATATTTTCATTTAATTTTTTAATTTCTTCTTTTTGTTTTTTTGTTTCTTCTAATAAATCTTCTATTATTTTTTTAGATGACTCATTATCTGTCTTTGCTAATTCTACTATTTTACCATTATTATTTCTACCATAAAGTATATAATAAATACCATTAGAAGTTTTAGATACAACCCACCATGTAGCACCGAAAATAATATCAAGTGTCCAAGTAGTTAATAAAAATAACATCTTATTTCTTATTATAAAATGTGATTTTTATATGTTTATTATAATTCATTGCCAATTATAATATATGGTTTAATATTAATTTTATCTTTCGTATATGCATATAATCCTAATAAATTACTAATATCATTATATAATGCTTTATTTTCTTTAGAAGATACATATTTACAATAACAATCATCTATTACTTCTTTAAGTAATTTCGGTTCTACTTTAAATATTTCTTTATTTTCAAAAACTTGATTATCTTTTAATTTTAACTTGATACATTTTTCAATTAATAATGCATTTTTAACTAGAGCAAAATATTTTAAATCAACTTCTTTAATTCTACCAATATTATAGTTTCTTAATCTTGTAATAATATCTTTAGTTCTACCAACTTTAAATAATTTTGAATTACGTTCATCTACTGCAAAAAAATATATTGAATCAAAACCACTAAATTTATGTAAATCCTTATTATTATCCATAGCTTGATATATTAAATGTTGATTTTCGATTATAAATTCTCGTAATTTTATAAAATACATTCTAACAGATTCTGATTTTGGACTATCACCTGACATAGCCAATTTTTCAAAACATTGATAATTTATCATATAGATAAGTTCTGATTTTTTACCTGTTTTAATTTTAATATAATCAACATTCTCAATATATATTTTAGTTTTTGAATATAAATTAGATAAACGTTTTCTTAAATTAATAAGACTTATGTCTAAATAATTTGCAATATCAATATCTTTAATATCAAAATTTAATTCAGCCCCAATTTTAAATTTCTTAAAAAATGTATTTATAAATTCAATATCAATATTTGTATATTGTTTTAATAAATTGATAAAATTTATATTGTTTGACATATTATATATATATATATAAAATAATATATTTATTTAAAGATGGATGGGACCCCTCCATCTTAGAATTTTATATCCTTTTTATTATTAAAGTAAATTGTTATTTTAATTTAATAATTAACAATAAAAAAATAATATTCCTTACTAGATAGGGATATTAATTGAATTATATTAATAATTAACCTAATTTAGCTTATAAAACATATAATAATTAACAATAATATATAATGTAATATTGAGGAATATTTAAGTAATTTATTAAAAATCATCAATAATAAGAAGTAAATTAGCAATAAAAAAATATAAAATGGATGAGCACTATCAAACCTAGAATTTATCATTTATGAATTTAAAATTGATTTTTTTGGTATTGATTCATGAGGTTTAATAACTAATGTTTTTGTTTGCTCTTTTCTCCATATTTTATTACTATGTTTTTTCATTAAATAGAATATTAAGTATGTAAAACATAATATTATACTTATAAATCCTATAATTACTATTGTAAAAGTGCAACTTTTTTTACTAGCTGAATTATCATTAATATTATCGCCTAATAATTCTGAAACAGCCTTATATGGATTTTCATCTTTAAATAGAGCTATTAAAATCATTGATAAGCTAATAATACCAATTAGAAATGCTCCTATTAAATTACCATAAATTAAATAGAAGAATTTAGATTTAAAACTTATCATTAAACCTACATTTATAAATAATTCTATTTTATATTTATAGCTTAAATAACCAACTATTAATGCAGTAATTTGGTATATAAATATAGTAATCAATATATCACGAGTCATTAAGTAAAAATAATTGAGATATTGAGAATAATATAGAATTTTAGATTGACTTTTATCAATTAAATCATAATTATATCTGCATAAATCGCATTTATAAAAATTATCCTTATTAACTGACCTCCATGTATTTATACATTCTAAATGTGTCCATTTTATTGAACCATTACATTTACATGGTGAAATAAGTGGATTATTATAATCATATGAATTTGACATACAAATACGACAACATTCTTCATTGTAAAATTTCATTTGAAATTTAATTTTATTTTTAATGAAATTTTTATCTTAAATCTAATTATCAAATTTTATAAAAAGATTATCCAATCAATCTATCTATCTAAATTAATAATATAGAAAGATTACTTTATTTAATTAATTCTTTACCTTTATTACACCAATGTCCCGGACCACTATCATAACCTCTACTACCCCATGCACGCTGATGACCACCACCACAAATTAATGGTCTTATATTATTAGGTGGATTTTTAGCTAAATCACTACATTTACCTTCTGCATTAGAACCACTTTGCCATAAACAATTTCTACCATCATTTGCCATACATTGAACATCGCCCCATTCATTTTTATTTAATGGAACATTAACACCTGGTAAGCATCTCCAATCGCCGGTAGTATCCGTTTTTTTTGTTGAATCACCTATTGAAGGTTTGCAACATTTATAAGTTAATTTTGAATAACCCATTCCATCACGATAATATCTATAATCACTGATTGCTTCTCCATCTGGACAACTTACATCATGATTTTCTAAAATATTAAAACCATTTCTTTCTGGCTTCCAATCAGTAGTCATATTATTACATGTCCATTTTAGATTATCAGGTGTATCGGTTTTAAGACAACTATAATTATAACGAATACCATCTGGTCTATATTTAGCTTGTAATCTAAACCCATTCATAGCACTTTCATTTCTACAATCTAAATAATGTCTATCTAAGTATATTTGATTCCAACCGCCGGCATCATTCCAAGGTGTAGCTTTATCCATTTTAGTAATATTTAAAGTATTATTTTCATCTTCAAGTGGGCAACATTTATATTTATATCTGGCATTTCCATTATTATTTGTTTCTAATTTAAATCCAGTTAACATTTGTTTAGGACCACATTGAACTGGTTGTCTGTCTAAGTAATTAGTTCTCCAACCACCACCTATATCCCAGTTAGAATATTTTGTTTCACAAATACCTGTTTTAATTTGATTAGGTTTTGGTTTCGGCATTTTACGGACTGTTTCTTCTTGAAATTTTTTATTATTTAATTTACTTATATATTCTGTAGTTGGTTTAATTGATAAAGATACTATTGTTCTAGCTGCATATGCCGTTTTTTTAAGGGATTCTTTAAATAAATCACACATATACTTATTTTCTTTTAAATCAGATGTTCTACACATATTACTAGCTTTATTAACTTTATCGTAATAAGTGTTTGAATTAAATTGGTCTTTTGATTCTGATATACATTTATTTACATTAAAATATTCATCTTTAGAACCTAGTATTTTACAACATATCTCCATTGTTTGATTAATTGAATCTCTTAATTGAGTAGTAAATTTTTGAATATTTGCTGGTTGTTGGTCTGATGGTAATCTAGTTATATTCCAAGCTTCACTAACCATTTTATAAAAATCTTCGTTATCATAATCATTATAATCTATATTATATTTATTTTTACATTGTGTCTGGTCTGCTTCAAAACCTGTATTTACAGTATTTTTACATGTTGTTTTATCAGATGGGTCTGAACATCCAACTGGATAAAATTCAGTAAAATCTGGGTCAGTGCAAAAAGATATAATAGGTGGATCTTTCGGTTGCCATTCATATTCAATTTCCCATAAATCATTATTATCACAATCGGGACCCTGTTCAGATTTAATATAAAAAGAATCTTTATGTAAAAAAGATTTATTTGCACGACCACACAAACGTATAGTAGGCGATTCAAATGATGAATATATATCATTTGCCCACTCACCCCCTAGTTTCTCAGTGCCAGGTGCTTTAGTGCTTCTCATTTGACATTTACTTTCATCTAATTTTCCTAAACTTGTTGCCTTATTTAAATCTACACCTGTTCTACATTCACCACCATATTGTAATCCATAATATGGATGGTCCCTCAATATTGCTATATCACGACATTCTTCATTTGTTAAATTATTTCCTGCATCATATGGCAACATTCTAGCAGGATTATCACGATAGCATCCTATTCTCTTTCCAGCTTGAATAAAATCATTAGTTCCTTTACCTGTATTAGTTTTAACAGAACGAATCTTAAAATTTGTATTATCAGTTGGATATGCTTTACCATTCCACCAAATTGTTCCAGCCATATAACCCGGACCACCAGTATTTTCTAAATAAAATAATAATCTATCACCATAATTAAACTCCGGAACTATAAATTGATATAAAGTATCACAACATTTTGCATCTCCTATTTTAGTTGATGTGACTTTACCACCAATTTCAGAATTACTACCTTTATCATGATAGATAGATAATTTATCATCGCATATAAAACTTAAATATGCAGTATTTTTAGATTTGGGAGGATTATTTGGGTCAAAACTATCGACAAACCCTTCAATATTATTTTTTTTATTGATTCTATCTAATATGCTGTTTCTTTTAAAAACTATATTATTAGATGCATCTCTACTCAATGTAAATCTCTTTTTAGTGAAAAATAAAACAATAAATAATATTACTAAAGATATAATAAGAACTATACCAAATATATCATCAAAATATTTTTTCATTTATAATATATTTATATATAAATTTATAAAAACAATATAATAAGTAAATATAATGAGTAAAAATATACATCCAAACGACTTAGTTTTTATCAACTATTTAAGTGATAAATTAAATATTGAAAATTTAACACCAGATTATCAATTATTAAACAATTGTTTATCTAAAAAAAATAATTATGATACCAATAATAAATTATTAACCTTATTTTTAAAAATAAACGAAAATCAGTCATATAAAGACTTTAGTTTATTTATAATGAAAAAATTAGTCTTTAATTTTAAAAATAGTAAAAAAGTAATAGATGATTTTCCATCTAATTTTTTAAATCCTAAAATTATTAGTTATTTAATTCAAAATAAATTATTTTTTAAATATGAGAATGCTCATAAAAGTATGTTTGATATTTTAATTAATGATTCTCAAAATATAGATTTTTTTAATTTTAGCTTAAATGAAGAATATATACCTTATTATATTGTTATTGCTAATAAATATATTGAAACATTAAATTCATATCTTAATGCATTTAATTTAAGTTTAATTGAATCTAAAAATATTAACTTATATGCTAATTATTTAAAACTTATATCAAAATTATATGATAGTATTTTGAATTATGATAATTTGAATACATTAATTGATAGTCATTTACCATTATTTTATCAAATTATAGAAACTAACATTGAATTATATAATTTTAATCAAACTGTTAAAGATAGCTATAAATATACTAATTTTTCAAATTTATTAAATGATAATGATTATAATTTAATATTAAATGATTTAGAAAATTATATTAATAATATTAAGTATTTATTTAATTGTAATTGTTTTTTTAAAGAATTCCAAAATTGTATTAATTATCAATATTATTTAAATCATAATTATAAATATTTTAATTCCTTAATCAATTTAATACCCTTTTTTACACTAAATGATAATAATACTTTATTAGAAAATAATACCATTTATCAAAATTTATATCAAAATATTATATCTAATTTCAATAATATTTTTGAAAATACACATGTTAATATATATAATAAAATTAAATTTATAAAACCAGGTAATTATAATATTTTTAATACTGTAGAAAGACTCGAATTATTACTTATTATCTATAAAGAATTAGAAAGATTCGATGAAAATACTGGATTTTTAGAAAGAAATATTACAAGATATAATATTATACAAATTATTACTAAAATAGATAATATTGATTTATTAAAACAAATTAAAAAAGATGTTTTTGATGATTTTATAAACTTATATATAAGTGAATTAAATAAATTATTTGATAGTGTTTGTGAATTTAAAAATAAAATTACAATATCTAAATTAACACGTAGAATTAATAAATTAGATAAATATAAGATTAATTTATGTATTAATTTAGATAAGTTATATAATTCATATAGTATATTATATTATTTAATAAATAATAATTATTATCATAATAACTCTAATTTTATTAAAAAAATATGGGATTTATTATCATATTGGATTGATAATAGTAGTAAAAATAGATTATTTGTATTATGCACAATTTGTAATAATTTAGAAGATGATAAATTAATTAATAGTGAATCAAAAAAAATTATTCAAGAATTATATATACAATTCTTTCAAAATATAAATAATTTAATTGAAAATAATGATTTTATTAATTATATACTTGAAAATCAATATTATTATTTAGAAGATTCTTGGAATCTAACACGTGAATTAATTGGTCCATTAAACATTAATTTTAAAATTAATGAATATATAAGTGTTGAAAAAATAATTAATAAGTTTCAAAATATTATACATTCTAAAAAGAATATAGATGAAATATATAATTCTGAAATTCCTATTGAATTTTTAGACCCAATAATGATGATACCTATTAAAGAACCTTTAGAAATACCCGAAACAAAATATATTGTTGATAAAGATACAATAATGGAGTATTTATCTTTTAATGAAATAAATCCATTTACAAGAAATGAATTAACTAAAACAGATTTAGAAGAATATAATAATCAAAATGAAGTAAAAGAAAGATGTATAAGATTTATAAATGAGTTTAATGATTGGAAAAATAAAAATAAAATTAGATAATAATGAGTTTATAAATATGAAATTTATTTATAAGGTATATTATAATGGATAAAGTATTTTTAACAAAACAAAATACAAGTATTATTTTTGATATAGTTAAAAAAAGAATTATACAAACATTAGGTTTTGATATTTCAAGAGATGAACGTTTTCAAAATGAATTAATTAAAATTATGAATTCTGTTTATTCTAAAAGACAAACCTTTCAATATCCACCAAATGCTACACAACAAGATTATTTAAAAGTATTAACTCAAAACACCGTTAATATTGCTATCGGTTATTTCACCGATAATATTACCAAAATGAATAATAAAAATGACAATTTAAATCGTGAAATTTTAAAAAAGAATAATACTCAAATTAATAATAGTATGTCTCAAAGACCTACTAATTCGTCTCTTTTACCTGCGAATGATAAAGGTAATGTTTCTTCTAATTATGCACAATTATTAAAAGAAAGAGAATTTAAAGCTCCTATGCCTCAAATGCCTCAAGCTAATACTCCTAATAAACCTGTAAATTTTCAAGATAAAAATACTGGAGTTTCTAATGATGATGTTTCTAAACGTTTTTCTGAATTATCTATGGCTAGACGTTCTGAATATGATAATTTAGCTCCTGTTGTTAAAGGTAATCAAAACCAAAATCAAGCATCTAATCATTTTGAACATCCATCTATGCAACAAAGTAATTTAAGTCAAAATGCGATGATTCCTAGTAATTCTCAACCAACTAATGCACCATATTTTAATCAACCTAATCCTCTTACACAAACCCCTAATTTATTCCAAAATAATTTTTTAAATAGTGATACCAATATGGGTTCAATATTAGAACAACAATTCAATAATGCAAATATGAATATTCCACAATCAAATGTTAATACATCTCAATATACTGCTGACCAAGCAAATCAATTTCAACAAGCAATGGGTAGACAACCATCTTTTAATCAAGGCTCTATGCAATATAACAATGATGCTAATTCAAATCCATCATTACCGTCTTCAATTGTTAATATGGAAAGTGATAATATTAATTTAGATGATTTATATACATCTTTTAATAATTCTAATTATAATCCAGTTGATAATACAAATACTAATACTAATGCATCTTCGAATGGATTCACTGATACATTTGAACAAAATTTTAGTAATCCATTAAATTCATTAAATCCAACATTTGATGAAAAAGAATCTTCAATTGATAAATTATTTCCAAAAAATCCATATGAACATGTTAATAACACTACTAAACAATCTGTTATTACTCCTAATAATAAAATTTCAGCTGAATTAGAGGTAATTAAACAATCAATTGATAAACATCAATCTTATATAGATGCTACTACTCAAAAAATTGATAAATTAGTTGATTCATGGGGAAAACAAGATTTAGGTCGTTTTTATAATACAATAATCGATATTCCAAGATTAATTCAAGCTCAAAAAGAACAACCATTAACTATTAGAACACATAATTTAATTGTTTCTTCTAAAGACCGAAACTTATTAAATACTGGGTTTGATAAATATAATTTTAGAGTTGTATTTGGTGCAGATGGTGATTATAAAGATATTAATTATTCAAATACTAATATTAATACTGGTTTAAATACGGTTAATTTAAATAGTAATACATATGTATCCTCTAGTGCTTCTAATCCATCTGTGCAACAAGTTTTAAAGAATGTTACTTCTATAAAATTATCACGTGTTATTATTCCTAAACCACGTTCTGATGTTTTTTATCCAGACCCATATTATTTAGTATCAATTGACGAATTTAATTCAAATATTATTTCTAGTAAATCATTTACAGACAAAATATTCTGTAAGATAGTCTTTGATAAAGAAGTTAAATTTAGCAACCGTTCATATATGTATTATTTAAATAATGATGAAGATTATACTATGTTTTATTCATCTCCATTAGGTAAATTAGACCGTTTGAGTATTAAATTACTTGATTCTGAAGGTGAAAGTGTTAAAGAAACTTTTAATGATATTGATTGGGTTAATACTGATGGTGGTTCTTTAAGTAATATTAATTTTATTAATAATACTTTTGTCGGAGATAAAATATTACAAGATGGTAGTAATAAATATGTTATTGGTAGTGTCGACCCAACTACAACTTATATTTCAACTAAATTACGAAGTGATATAGGAACTGGTTCTGCTATTCCAAATACATTTATTGTTAATTTATCAAATCAAATTGAATATATTTTTGAAGTTAAAACTACTGAACCAGATTCAACTAATTTAGTAAGACCATCTATTAATTAATTATTTAAAATTTGATAATTCAATTTTATATTATATTTTATATAAAATTTAATTACTTAAAATGACTGACATTCATAAAAAAGCGTTGTATGTTGGAGCTGGACATGATGTTATACCATATTTATATTTTAAAGATATTACTTCATTTATTTCAATTGATTCAGAACCAATTTATGGACAAGGTGATAAAAAAAATAAAAGAACTAATATAAAATATATTGATGAATGGATAAATAAGTTAATTTATAAAATGACTGCAATTGGTTATCATATGGATTCAGAGGATATTAATTTAATAATTTTTAGAAATGATTTAAATCAATGTGTTAGATATTATTATAATACAATCTTTCCTGATTTTTTAAATTATAAATTACGCAATGAATTATCTAATGTTAATGTAGTAATTGATATTGGTCATCATCCGCATTCAAGATTATTAAACTTATTACCATTAAATTTTGATATAATATGTTCAACAACTACAGTATATAAAGTAAATGAATATCCTGAGAATAATATATTTGATAAATGTTTAGATGAATTTTTAAATAGAGTAAAAGAATGGTATTTAATAATAAATAATTTTGAATATGATTATGAATTTAAAAAAGATACAATAATCAAAGTTATTAAATTATCAGGATATAATGAATTAATAAATTATAATAAAGATATGTTGTCTAAATTATGAGTAATAAAAAAATATTGAATATATTTGTTAATAATAATTAAAATTTTTAATGATTATTTATAAATTAAAATGTTTTTATTTTGATTCTATTAATGTTTCAGGATATGATTTAAAACCTTATAAATACGATAAAATAATACCATTTAATTTAGAATATAAATTATATACAATTGATTATTATACAAATTCACCATATAATTTTTATGATTTTTATAATACAGAAATTAAAAAATTAGATTGTTTTACAATGAAAAAAATAAATACTAATCCACGAGTTAATAATCCAAATTTATATAATATTAATAAAGATATTGGTAATAAAGTAACTACAATGATTTTACCTTATAAATCGGATGTAATTATTAATGAATTAAAATCAAAATATAAATTAGCATATATTTATACATATAATAATACCGATGAGTATGTTGAAAAAGAATTATTTATAAATTATAGACTTATAAACCAACAAAAAGATATAAAATCCGATAAGTTCTATTTTATTGCATATGAGGTTATTCAGAGCAATTTATACAATATAATTAAGTGGATACCTGTTCTAGAAATAAAAATTGAATATAATAAATACTTCGAAATAGATGTAAGTGAATTTGGTGATAAAGTAGAATTATATTTTGAATAAAATATGTTAGTTTATTAACCGTAGAAGACGTTTATTAATATTTAATAAATAAAATTTATATAAAAAAACATGTTAGTTTATTAACCGTAGAAGACGTTTATTAATATTTAATAAATAAAATTTATATAAAAAACATGTTAGTTTATTAACCGTAGAAGACGTTTAT
>JACCEA012455588.1_pt1 | contig 63759 bp, 58 predicted proteins | sample 7449851 | NCBI WGS metagenome assembly JACCEA01 (sample SAMN15323453, study PRJNA562643) | freshwater metagenome | isolation source: river surface water | place: USA:Blue River Watershed | collected 2017-08-18 | reverse complement strand
CGGGTTGGCGGTATTTTCCATGGGCAGTGCCGGTGGCATCCGGGAATTGCGCAATGAGGCCGAACGTCTGGCCGCCGTGATGGCCCTGCAACTGGAAGCCGCCACACTGGATAATCGCGAATACGGCGTGCAACTGCGCCGCGACGGTTATCGCGTGCTGGCTTATGACGAACCACGGGCGCAATGGCTGCCGCCAGAAGGTCAGCGCGATCATCTGCTGCCGGCGTGGATGCAACTGGACTTCACACTGGAAGGCACCCCACTGCAATTGCCCGCCAGTGATGAAGACGACAGCACACCGGCAAACCAGCCACACCTGCTATTGCTGTCGAGTGGTGAACTCAGCCCCTTCAACCTGCGCTTGCGCGACAGCCGCCCGGGCGGGCAGACCTACAGCCTTTCCAGTGACGGCTTCAGCCTGCCGCTGGCCCGCCTGAATCAAACCGGAAAATGAGTCTCTGCCCGCGCCAGCGCGCCTTCACCCTGCTGGAAGTGCTGGTGGCACTGGCAATCTTTGCCAGCGTGGCAGCGGTCTTGCTGACCGCCAGCGCCCGCAGCCTGCAGAACGCCAGCCGGTTGGAAGAAAAGGCCCTGGCCGGCTGGCTGGCGGATAACTACCTGACCAGCCAGCAACTGGCCGATACAGCGCCGGCCATCGGTGACGAGCAGCTTGATCTGGAATACGCCGGGCGGCAGTGGCAGCTGTACAGCGAGACCCTAGCCACCAGTGATCCGGGCCTGCGGCGCATCGACGTGTGGGTCGCCGTGGCCGCTGACAGGCGCGCCAGCACGCCGGTCAAAGAGCGCTCCACGCTGGCACTCAGCGGCTTTGTCGGGGTGCCCCAATGAATACCCGCAGCAGTGGCTTCACCCTGCTGGAAGTGCTGATCGCCATCGCGATCTTTGCCCTGCTGGCGCTGGGCACCTACCGCATGCTGTCCAGCGTGCTGGCCAGTGATGAAACCATCCGCCGCCATGAAACGCAGCTGCGCGACCTGCAGCGCGCCTTCCAGGTGCTGGAATCCGATCTGAATCAGGCCGGCCCGCGGCCGATTCGTGATGCCTACGGTGACGCTCAACCGGCCCTGCGCGGCGAAAACCAGCCAACGGCGCTGGAGTTCAGCCGGCTGGGCTGGCGCAATCCGCTGCAGCGACCGCGCGCGGACTGGCAGCGGGTGCGCTGGCAACTGGAGGGTGAGACCCTGCAGCGGCGTTACTGGAATGTGCTCGATCAGGCGGTCGACAGCCAGCCACAGGTGCAGCAGGTGCTCGCTGAGGTGCAGGGCTGGGAAGTGCGCTATCTGGACAGTCAGGGCAACTGGCTGGATCAATGGCCCGCCGGACAGGCCGGCGAAAACCCGGCCAGCCTGTTGCCAAGGCTGCCGCGCGCGGTGGAAATCCGCCTGGAACACCGCCGCTACGGGCTACTCACCCGACTGCTGCGTTTGCCCGACACGCCAAAACCCAAGCCTGCTGACGCCGGCATTACGCCGCCCGAGGAGGTGCCATGAAGCCCGGGCAACGCGGGGTAGCGCTGATCACAGTGCTGCTGGTGGTGGCCATCGCCATGGTGGTCACGGCGGGCATGATCGCCCGTCAGCAGCTGAGCATTGAAAGCAGCAGCCAGCAATTGAATGCCCGGCAAGCCTGGCATTACGCCCTGGGCGGGGAGCTGCTGGCCAAGGCCATCCTGAGTCGCGACCTCCGGCAACCGGGCAGCAACCCGCGCCAGAGCGTGGATCACCCGCAGGAAGCCTGGGCGCGGCAACTGCCACCCTTCGAGATTGATCAGGGCAGTGTCAGCGTGCAGATCGAGGACCTCAGCGGACGTTTCAACCTCAACAGCCTGCTGCGCAACGGCCAACCCGACCCTTTGGCCATGCAACGCTTCCAGCGCCTGCTGCTGCGCCTGAACATCGACCCGGCGCTGGCCGAGCGCTTGCTCGACTGGCTCGATGAAAACCAGCAAAGCGCCTCTGCCGGCGGCGCCGAAGACAGCGAATACCTGCTCCTGCAGCCCGCGTACCGGGCAGCCAACCGCCCGCTGCAAGAGGTTTCGGAACTGCGCCTGCTGCTCGATCTTGACGCTACGCAGTTCCAGCGTCTGCAGCCCCACGTCAGCGCCTTGCCCGCCGAAACGGCACTGAATGTGAACACCGCCAGCGCACTGGTGCTCTCGACGCTGGCTGACAATCTGACCCCCGAGGCGGCACAGGCACTGGTGCTGGCGCGGGGCGCGGAGGGCTTTCGCTCACTGGCGGCCTTCACCGCGCAACCGGCACTCGCCGGCATGGGCGAGCTGGGAGACCAGCTGACAGTGGGCAGTCAGTATTTTCTGGCGCGCAGCGAAGTCCGGCTGGGTGAGCGCCGCCGCCTGCTGACCAGCCTGTTGCGCCGCGAACCGGACGGTCGCGTGCTGGTGCTGCAACGCGACCTTGGACAGGCTGCGCGCATGCCGCCAGCTGACCCGCAGACAAAGGAGCAACCATGAAGGATTGCCTGTTTTTACCCGCCAGCTGTGGCGCCCAACTGCACGAGCACACGCTGCTCTACTGGCAACCATCCGGCGCGACTGGCAAGCCGCTGACCTGGGCCGACTGCGCCAGCGAGCTCAGCGGGCGCAGCTTTGCGCTGGTCATACCGATGGAACGGGTCAGTGCCTGCGCGGTGAAACTGCCGACCCTGAAACCACGCTGGCTGCGCCAGGCGCTGCCGTATGCCGCGGAAGAATGCCTGGCGGATGATGTCGAAGGCATGCATCTGGCGCTTGGCAGCCCGCTCACCGATGGCCGCCATCGGCTGTTGAGCGTGGAGCGCAGCCTGCTGCAAGGCTGGCTGGGACAACTGGCCGAACGCTCGCTGCAGGTCAGCGCCATCTATGTGGATGCAGACATGCTGCCCCACGACGGGACCCAGGTGGTGTGGCACGAGCAGCGCGGTTTGCTCGGCGGCGACAGCGAGCTGCGCCTGGCATTCGAGCGCAGCGCCTGGCACAGCCTGTCTGCCGGGTTGGTCGAACCGCTGCAGGTGCTCGAGCCGCCCGCCCCCTGGCCAGTGCTGGCGGCAGGCCAGCTGCAGGCGATCAATCTGGCCCAGGGCGAATTCAGCATTCACCAGCGCTCCGCAAATAACGCACTCTGGCGCACGGTCGCGGGCATGGCGGGGCTGTGGCTGATCCTGCAGCTGGGCTTTGATCTGGCCCAGAGCGGATCGCTGCAACGTCAGGCAGACCAGCAGGCCGCCGCCAGCCGGGCCCTGTACCAGCAGCTGTTTCCCGAGGACACGCGCATCGTCAACCTCCGCGCACAGTTTGATGAGCACTTGAATCAGGCCGCCCGCGGCCAGCAAGGCCAGCTCTTCGGCTTGCTGCAGCAGGCTGCACGGGCGCTGGGCGAGGCGCCGCAGCTGCGCGTGCAACAGCTGGACTTCAGCCAGACACGTGGCGATCTGGCCTTGCAGCTGCAGGCTGACGACTTTGCCAGTCTGGAACAATTTCGTCAGCGTCTGGCCGAGGACGGACTGCAGGTCCAGCTCGGTTCTGCCAGCCGCGAGGCGCAGGGCGTGAGTGCCCGTGTGGTGATTGGAGGTGGCGCATGAGGGCGCTGGAAAACCTGCAGGCCAACCTTCAAGCGCAGGTGCGCCGCTCGCCCCTGTGGTTGCGCTGGCAACAACTGCCCGAGCGCGACCGGCTGGCACTGCTGGCCCTGGCCGGATTTCTGGGCGCGGTACTGGTCTACCTGCTGCTCTGGCAACCGGTACAACAGCAACTGATCGCCGCACGCGGCGAGTATGTCCGCCAGGCTGAACTGCACCGCTACCTGCAGGCGCATGCCGATCAGGCCCTTCAGGCAGGCAGCCAGCCACAACAGCCGCCGGCACCCGACGCCCTGCAAGGGCTGGTCACCCGCAGCGCACAAGCCGCCGGCCTGAGCATCGAACGCATTGACAGCGATAACAGCGGCTTGCAGGTCTACCTGGCACCCAGCGCATTTGCCGCGCTGTTGCCATGGCTGCAGGCGCTGCAAAACAGCGGCGTGGTACTGGGCGAGGTAAACCTTGAACGTGACGAATCCGGACGGGTGTTGGCGCGCCTGAGCCTGGCGGTCGGCCAGTGAGCCAGTCGCTATTAGCCGCGACGCGGCCTGTGCTATGGTCAGGCCGCACAGATGAGCGGGGACGTGCCTGCTGCGCGCACCCTGATCACTCTTCATCAGAATAATAAAATTGCGTATGCACAGCCTTTCACGACTTTTACCTTATGCCCTTCTGGCGCTGATCGCCGGCTCGCTGGCCTGGCAAGGCCTGGCCTGGAACCACCTGCTGCACAGTCAGGTAGCGGCACCGGCCTCGTCCTCAGTGCCGCAGGCGGTCGAGCAGAATCTGCACGAACTGCTGCCCCTGTTTGCCGATGGCCAGACCGACAGCGCAGCCACCCCGGCGACCAATCTGCAGTGGGTGCTGCTCGGCAGTTTTGCCCACCCAGAAGAACAGCAGGCCAGCGCACTGATCCAGAACGAAGACGCCAAGGCCAAGCGCTACCGGGTGGGCGATCAGCTGGCTCCCGGCATTCACCTGCAGGCTGTGTATGCCGACCGGGTGGAACTGCTGCGCAATGGCCGGCTGGAAACCCTGCCGTTCAAACGCGCAGCCCGGCAGGACAACCGCCCCGACGAATTGCCCGAGGAGCCGGCACTCCCAGGGCTTGACCCCGAACAATTGCAGCGCGAGCTGGAGAGCCTGGGCGAACAATTCCAGCCCGAAGCCGCCACTGAACCCTCCACGGAAGGTAGCCAATGATGTCCCGTTACTCCCTGCATCTGTGTGCCGCTCTGTTGTCTGCCGGCACCCTGCTGACCCACCTGCCAGCCAACGCAGAAACCGTCCACACGCCGGCCTCCAGCGAGCGGCAGGAAGGCTGGACCATCAACATGAAGGGCGCGGACATCCTGGATTTCATCGACCAGATCGCCGACATCACCGGTGAAACCTTTGTGGTCGACCCGCGGGTCAAGGGTCGCGTCAGCGTGGTATCGAAGACCCCGCTGGAACTGAGCGAGGTCTATCAGCTGTTTCTTTCGGTCCTGGCGACCCACGGCTTCAGCGCCATCACCCAGGACGGGCAGGTGCGCATCGTACCCAACGCCCAAGCTGCCTCTGAAGCCAACAGCGGCAAATCCGCGGCGACCCAGATGGAAACCCGGCTGATTCAGGTTCAACAAGGCTCCGTGCAGGAGCTGATCCCGCTGATCCGGCCGATGGTGCCGCAATACGGCCATCTGGCGGCTGTACCCTCGGCCAATGCCCTGATCATCAGCGACCGCAGCGCCAACATTAACCGCATCGAAGAACTGATTCGTCAGCTCGACCAGAAAGGCAGCGCTGACTACAGCGTGGTCAACCTGCAGCATGCCTGGGTGATGGACGCCGCCGAAATGCTCAACAACGCCATCCTGCGCGGTCAGGCCAAGGGCAGCAGCGGCACCCAGGTGATCGCCGATGCGCGCACCAACCGCCTGATGATTTTCGGGCCGCCGCAGGCGCGCGCCAAGCTGGTCTCGATGGCGCAATTGATGGACGCACCGTCCTCGCGCTCGGCCAATACCCGGGTGATCCGCCTGCGGCATAACGATGCCAAGGCACTGGCCGAAACCCTCGGCAAGATTTCCGAAGGCCTGCAAGCCGCCAGTGGCGCCGAAGGCGGCGGCATGCCGCAGAACATCATGATCCGCGCCGACGAGAGCCTCAACGCACTGGTGCTGTATGCGCAGCCGGAAGTGGTGTCGACCCTCGAAGAGATCATCCGCCAACTCGACGTACCGCGCGCGCAGGTGATGGTGGAAGCGGCCATCGTCGAGGTCAGCGGCGACATCACCGAAGCGGTCGGGGTGCAGTGGGCAGTCAACTCGGGGGATGTCGCCGGCGGTACCAACTTCAACAACACCGGCTTGTCGGTCGGCACGGTGCTCAGCGCGATCAAGAACAGCGTGATCCCGCCCAACCTGCCGGACGGGGCGATCGTCGGCATCGGCAACAGTGACTTCGGGGTACTGATTACCGCCCTGTCCGCCAACAGCAACTTCAATCTGCTGTCCACGCCCAGCCTGCTGACCCTGGACAACCAGAAAGCCGAGATTCTGGTCGGCCAGAATGTGCCGTTCCAGACCGGCACCTTCACCACCGATGCGGCCGGGGCGAACAACCCGTTCACCACCATCGAACGACAGGATGTCGGGGTCAAACTCAAGGTGATCCCGCATATCAACGAAGGCGCCACCCTGCGTCTGGAGATCGACCAGGAAATCTCCTCGCTGGCACCGGTGACCACCGCCGCCAGCGGCGCCTCGGACCTGATCACCAACAAGCGCTCGATCAAGAGCACGGTGCTGGCCGAAGATGGCCAGATTGTGGTGCTGGGCGGGCTGATTCAGGACGACATCACCCAGAGTGAATCGAAGGTGCCGCTGCTCGGTGATATCCCCTTGCTCGGCGGGTTGTTCCGCTCGACCAAGGACGTCCACACCAAGCGCAACCTGATGGTCTTCCTGCGCCCGACCATCATCCGCGACGCCAACGGGCTGGCCGCACTGGCGGGCAAGAAGTACAGCGACATCCGCATCATGGGCGCCGAAGGTCAGGACCAGATCCCCAGTACGCTGCCCAGCCAGCCGGGGCAATTGTTCGACGGGCAGAACCAGCCAGCCATCGATCTGCGCCCGCAATAGCCGGCCAGCCGATCAGGCCGGCACGATCAGGATGTCGAGCAAGATCTGCTGCGCGGCGGCGCTGACCACCTCAATCCGCTGCGGCTGGTCAAAGACCCGGATCAGAATCTCGCCGGGCAACTCCAGCGGTCGCCGGAAACCGGCCTGCAGCGTATAGCCCGGCAATCCTGCAAGCGGCACTTCCGCCAGCGCCCGTGCCATCGTCCAGGTGCCGTGCACAATCGCCCGGCGGAAGCCGAACAGCCGGGCCATCCAGGCGCGCTGATGGATCGGATTGAGGTCGCCGGCAATCGCCGCATAGACCCGCCCGGTGGCCTCGGGCACCGTCACCGGGACTTCACGCTGCGGCTCAGGTGATGACGGCGACTCGGCGGTCTTGCGCTCGGCAGAGGGCGTGACCGCACGCGAGCGGTCCATCGCCAGCGCACGGGTCTCGCCGCGCCAGACCAGCTCATCGCCCAGCCAGGCTTCGGTGATCAGCGCGAAACTCATGCCGCGCTTCTCGTTGCGTGCTTCGCCGCTATAGGCGCGCAGCAACAGCGGCGCTGTCGCCGGGATGGCGCGGGTTTGCACAATGCTCTGCGACATGTGCACCAGCCCCAGCGCCGGAAACGGAAAGCGCGCATCGGACAGAATCGCCATGTGCAGCGGCGCGGCGGCAATCTGCAGCGCCAGCGGCGGCAGGTCGTCGCTGACCGGCAGCCCGACAGACTGTCGGTACGCCTCCAGCCAGCGTGGATCAAGACGACCAAGCGGCAACTCGCGCTCAATCTGCGGCATCTGCGCCGGGTCGGCGAGACCACGATGAGGGTAACGAAACAGGCCAAGCGTAGCGATCAGCGTCGGCACAAACGCGGGAGCAGATATCACAGGCATGGGCAGGCAATCCGCAGGAAAACAGCCCGCAGTCTAGCCGGCTTCACCCGCCGCCAATGCCGTGAACAGGCAAAGGAAGCTGCTAATTCCGCCAAACTGACCGACAATGGCGCACAAATTCCACCTGACCCGGCAACGCCGCGCGCTGCCACCGAGGCACATCACCATGGCCCGTCTGAGCCTGCAGTTTCCCGAAGACCAGTATTGCTACCGCACCCAGCTGACCGTGCGGGTCACCGACATCAACGGCGCCAATCATCTGGGCAACGATTCGATGATCTCGATGATTTCCGAGGCGCGGGCGCGCTTTCTGTTCGAGTTCGGCATTCCCGAGGTTCCGGTTGAAGGCGTCGGCATCATCGTCACCGACCTGGCCACCACCTACCGTGCCGAAGCCCACGCGCGCGACCAGCTGCTCTTCGAAGTCGGCGTGATGGACTTCAACCCCTACGGCGGCGACATCACCTTCCGCATTACCCGCCCGGCTGACGGCGCACTGGTGGCCATGGCCAAATCCGGCTTCGTCTTCTTCAACTACCAGAACGGCAAGGTGACCGCCATGCCGGCCACCTTTCACAGCAAATTTACCAAGGTGAACTGGCTGGGCTAAGCGCCCAGGGCACGCCTCAGGGCATCCAGCGCAAATCCAGGGTCATGGGGAAGCTCGGATTGAGGTCTTCCTTGTACACCCGCATCGGTCCCGGCGTGTGTCCATAGGCCCAGAAGCGCGCGAAACGGCGCGCTTCGGCGGCATTTGCGTTTACCGGCGAGCTGTCCTCGCTGCGCCCACCCGGATGTACCACATGGTAGGTGCAGCCGCCGATCGAGCGGCCACTCCAGTTGTCGACCAGATCAAAGGTCAGCGGTGCCTGCACCTTGATGGTCGGATGCAGCGCCGACCACGGGCTCCAGGCGCGAAAGCGCACCCCGGCGACGAACTCACCCGGCACGCCGGTGGGGTGCAACGGCAGGCGCCGGCCATTGCAGGCGATCTCGTGTCGGCCGTCGGTGAGTCCGCGCACGCGCAGTTGCATGCGCTCCACTGAAGAATCGACATAGCGCGCCGTACCGCCGGCACTCATCTCCTCGCCCAGCACATGCCAGGGCTCGATGGCCTGCCGCAGCTCCAGCTCGACGCCTTCATAGACCACGGTGCCGAAGCGCGGGAAACGGAACTCGATAAAGGGCTCGAACCAGTGATCCTCAAAGTCATAGCCGTGGGCCCGCAGGTCTTTGGCCACATCGCGGATGTCCTGCGCGACAAAGTGCGGCAGCATCCAGCGGTCGTGCAGGGCGGTGCCCCAGTTGACCAGTTTGGCGCGATACGGCTCGCGCCAGAAGCGTGCGACCAGCGCGCGCAGCAGGAGCATCTGCAACAGGCTCATGCGCTCGTGCGGCGGCATCTCGAAGGCGCGGAACTCGACCAGCCCCAGACGGCCGGTAGGGCCATCCGGCGAGTACAGTTTGTCGATGGAGAACTCCGAGCGGTGGGTGTTGCCCGTGAGGTCCACCAGCAGGTTGCGCAGCAGCCGGTCAACCATCCACGGCCGGTCGCCGGGGTGCAGGGTCGGTAGCATCTGCTCCATCTGCTGAAAGGCAATGCTCAGCTCGTACAGATTGTCATCGCGCGCCTCATCGACCCGCGGCGCCTGACTGGTGGGGCCGATAAAGGTGCCGGAAAACAGGTAGGACAACGCCGGATGGTTCTGCCAGTAAGTCACCAGACTCTTCAGCAGGTCCGGGCGGCGCAGCAGGGGACTGTCTTCCGCCGTCGCGCCACCCAGGGTCGCGTGATTGCCGCCACCGGTACCGGTATGCCGGCCGTCGAGCATGAATTTTTCCGCGCCCAGCCGGGTCAGGCGCGCTTCTTCATACAGCGTCGAGGTGGTGTAGACCAGCTCGTTCCAGCTGGCCGCCGGATGCACGTTGACCTCGATGACACCCGGATCCGGGGTCACGCTGAGCATCTTGATGCGCGGATCACGTGGCGGCTGGTAGCCCTCAATGCGCAGTTTCAGTTTCAGCTTGGCGGCGCTGTGCTCGATGGCATTGACCAACGCCAGATAATCTTCAATCCGCTGCAGGGGAGGCATGAAGACATGCAGGCGGCCATCACGCACCTGCACACAGAGCGCGGTATGAATCACCTCGGCCGGTTCCGGCGACTTGGCGGCCATCACCGCAGCGCCTTTGCGCGGGCGCTTGTCGGCCTTGAGCGGAGCCGGGGCCATTTTGCTCGCCGGCGGCAGAGCGCCGCGCGGGGCAAAGGGGTCCACATCAAAGCGCGGCGGCATGTCCTCGGGCATCACCCAGGGCAAGGAGTTGAGTGGCAGTCGCAGGCCCATTGGCGAATCACCTTCGACCAGATACAGCCGCCCGCGTTTGAGCGGCCATGGGCAAGTCCGCCACGCCACGCCCAGGGCAATACTGGGGTCCAGCTCCCGGGTCGCCAGCGGCAGCACATAGCCCACCACACTACCCAGGCCACGCTCCAGCAGGCGAGCCAGGCGCTGACGTTCCGCCGGGGCCTTGAGGTCGAGTGACAGAGGGTCGAGGTTGATGGGCAAGGCCTGCTCCAGCTGGGCTTGTTGCTGCACGTCTTCATAGGCCGCAATCGGGCTGCTGGCCGGCAGGCCGAGCATGCTCACCAGCTCGTCGATAAAGCGTTTGCTGTGCTCGACGGCATAACCGTCCTGATCATCGTCCGCGGAAAACAACGTGGCATCCAGCCACATCGGCTGACCATCCACGCGCCAGAACATGTTCAGCGCCCAGCGTGGCAGCGGCTCACCCGGATACCATTTGCCCTGCCCGTAATGCAGCATGCCGCCGACCGCAAAGTGATTCTTCAGGCGCTGCAGCAACTCGCCGGCCAGCTCACGCTTTTTCTCGCCGTGGGCTTCGGTGTTCCACTGCGCGCCGTCCATGTCATCAATCGAGACAAAGGTTGGCTCGCCGCCCTGGGTCAGGCGCACGTCCTGGCTCTTCAGATCAGCATCCACCTGTTGACCGAGCAGGTCGATCTTCTGCCAGTCGGCTTCGCTGTAAGGCTTGGTGACGCGCGGGTCTTCATGGATGCGGGTGATGCGCATCTCATGCTCGAACCTGACCTCGGCCTTGTCGGTAAAGCCGCTGACCGGCGCCGCCGACGACGGTAACGCGGTGCAGGCCAGCGGTATATGCGCTTCACTGGCGAGCATGCCCGAGGTCGGATCGAGCCCGATCCAGCCGGCACCGGGGATATACACCTCGGTCCAGGCGTGCAGGTCGGTAAAGTCCACCGGCGTGCCGCTGGGACCATCCAGTGCCGGCTGGTCGGCCGTCAGCTGGATCAGGTAACCGGAGACAAAACGCGCCGCCAAACCGAACTCGCGCAAAATCTGCACCAGCAACCAGGCGCTGTCGCGGCAGGAGCCGGAGCCCTTCTTCAGGGTTTCCTCCGGGGTCTGCACGCCCGGCTCCATGCGCAGCAGATAGGCAATCTCGGACTGCAACAACTGGTTCAATGCCACCAGAAAGTTATTCACCGGCTGCGGGCTGGCGAGGATCACCGCGCGGGCATTCTTCACCCACTGATTCAGCAGCGGGCCGGGTTCCTCGGTTTTCAGGTAAGCACTCAGTTCGGCGCGCAGCTGGGCCGGGTAACTGAAGGGAAAGACTTCAGCGTATTTCTCGACGAAGAAGTCGAAGGGATTGATGACGGTCATGTCCGCCACCAGGTCCACGGTGAACTCCAGGGTGCCGGATTTTTCCGGGAACACGAAGCGGCCGATGTAGTTGCCGTAAGGGTCCTGCTGCCAGTTGATGAAGTGCTCATTGGGCGTGACGCTCAACGAGTAGGACAGGATCGGCGTGCGCGCATGGGGCGCCGGACGCAAGCGCACCTCATGGGGCGACAGACTCACCAGACGGTCATAGTGGTAACTGGTTTTATGATGCAGCGCGACACGGGTAGCCATTGACGTATGCCCTGTTGGAAGAGTGGATCGCAACGCTGAAACCGGCGGAGGGGATTGCTGCACAGGGCGTTGCAGAAATCATGCCGCTGCTGCAGGCCGACCGGCCTCCAGTGAGCCACGCCAAAGGCCCATGGAGCAACCGTTGCGCGGCCGGCGCATGACACTCACAAGGTACCCGCCCTGAATTGGGCCATGCCATGCCCTGCACAGCAAACGTGCACGGGACTGATCGCCGCACCCTGAGGGTGCCGACGCCATCGGTAGTCGCTGCCCGCCTGATTCACCTCAGGCCGGCTTGTCCTTGTCCGGATCGTGCAAGACATCTTCCAGCTTGAGCCCGGTGAGACTGCTGATGTTGCGCCACAGGTAGTAGAAAATCGCCATCAGCATGATCATCGAAGGAATGGCGATCATCGGATAGCTGAGCAGGTTCATCCGCCCCAGCTCCGCATTGAAGGCTTCGCTGCCGGCCGGACTGACCACAATCCACTTGGCCAACACATAGTTCATCGCCGAGGAAAAGAAGAAGGTGCTGCTCAACCAGTAGGTAGCGCGCAGCAGGCGCTCTTCAAACAGCCGGGTATTTCCGCTTTCCTCGAGCCGGGTGTTGATCAAGTCGGCATTGAGTACCGCGTTGTTCAGCAGCAGGGTACGGATCAGCGGATAGCGCGTCTGCGTCGAGCCGAGCACTACCAGACCGATCAGGCCCGGAATCGCCGCTTCCTTGACCGCCAGCCAGCCGGAATCCAGCTGCAACAGGCCGATACCGCCGGTGAGCAGGATGCTGATCAGACCCAGCAGAGCGATGAAGTTGAATTTGCGGTACTTGATCAGCTCGAACGCGCCCCAGCAGAAAGGGAAAGCCAACGCCAGAATCAGGGCACGGTCAGCGCCCAGATCGGCTTCACCGCTGAACTTCATCAGGATCACCGAAGGCAGGATCAGACTGACCAGCAGGTCAATCATCGGCCGGGGTTTGTGCACGGGAGTCGTTGGCTGGGTCATGGCACTCACAAGGCAAACACACCGATCGCCATGGCTGGCGTTTGGGGCTGCAGGCTCAATTGAACAGGATTTTGCACGAGCCACCCGGAAACACGACCCCGGACGGCAATGGCGCGGCCTGCACGATAATGCAAAACGCCGCGCGTGTAACCACAGCAGCCCGGTTCGTCGCGCTGGCCGGGAAGTGCTGGCCCGGGATCACAGGGTTGACCAACGCTGCAGGGCACGAGCTGGTTTCTGGCAGCGCCGAACTATTGCTGTGGTTGTGGATGCACAAACACCTGCGCCTGCATCTGTTCAGCGCCGCCACCCCGGCGCATGCCGCGTACCGGGCAGGCGTCGAGGTAGTCCATGCCGATCGCCAGCTTGAGGTGGCGTTCGGGGCGTGCCAGGCCGTTGGTGACGTCGAAGCAGTACCAGTAGCCATCCAACCAGGCTTCGGCCCAGGCATGGCTGGCGAGGTGCGACAGGTCATCGCTGTACAGGTAGCCGGACACATAGCGCGCCGGAATGCCCAGGCTGCGCGCGCAGGCAATGAACGCATGGGCATGGTCCTGACAGACTCCCGCGGCGCTGGCAAAGGCGGCGGCTGCCGTGCTTTCCACCGTGGTGACGCCCGGGCTGTAGGGCATGGCGGCGAGCAGGGCATGCATCAGCCGGATCAGGTCCCTGCGCTGACGGCCGTTACCACAGACGTGCAAGGCGAACTCACGCAATGCGGCATCCGGCTGGGTCAGGCACGTAGGGCGCAGATAGGGCAGTGGCGAGCGGCTGTCATGCTCAGAATCGCAGTGTTCATCGATGTCCACCACGCCACGGGCACCGATGACAATCGACTCATGGGGCTGCTCCATGGTCAGTACATGCAGGATATTGCCGTAGGGATCGCGTTGCGCCTGCACCGCACCGGGCAGGTCAAGTTGCCAGTTGAGCACATGCTGACGCCGGCTTTCCTGCGGCGTCAGGCGCAGGTACTGGATGCTGGCGCGTACCGGATCCTGGTAGTTGTAGGTGGTCTGGTGACTGATCGAGAGCCTCATGCGGCCTCCAGATAGGAGCGTTGAATGGCATCGGCCAGGTCGCGCACCCGCAGGATCGAGTCCGACAGCCAGGCGTGCAGACCTTCGGCCAGAATGTCGTCGATACCGGTATAGCGCAGCCGCGCTGCCATTTCGGCCACCATCCGCTGAGCCGGCCGGCCGTTTTCGCCGGGCAGGCTGGCGAGAATCGTGTGGATCTCATCCAGGCAACTGCGCAGCGAGCGCGGTACGTCTTCGCGCAGAATCAGCAGCTCGGAAACCTGACGTGCCCCCGGCGCATCACGGTACAACTCGGTAAAGGCCTCGAACGCTGACAGCGCGCGCAACAGGGCACTCCACTGATAGTAGGCATAGGCCGAGCCCTCGGTGAGACTGGCCGCTTCGTCACCGAGCATTTCGTAGCGCGAATCGAGCAGCCGCAGGCTGTTGTCAGCCCGTTCGACATAGGTCCCCAGACGAACGAAGTGGAAGGCGTCATTGCGCATGATGGTGCCGTAGGTGGCGCCGCGGAACAGGTGCGAGCGCTGCTTGACCCATTCACAAAAGCGGCTGATCCCGTAATGCCCCAGCCCTTCGGCGGCGATCCCGCGCATTTCCAGCCAGGTGGCATTGATGTTCTCCCACATGTCGGCGGTGATGCGCCCGCGCACCGCGTGGGCATTGCTGCGCGCCGCCCGCAGGCAGTTGAAGATGCTGGTCGGATTTTCCGGATCCAGCGCAAAGAAATGCAGCATGCGCTCGCCATGCAGATGGCCGTGGCGCTCCAGATAGTCATCCAGGGTGCCGGTGATCAGCAACGGCATGGCCAATTCGTCCAGCCCCTCGCGGTTGTCCTGCGGCATCAGCGACAGCGAATAGCTGATCTCCAGCATGCGCGCACGGTTTTCCGCACGTTCCAGATAACGCGACATCCAGTACAGGTCGGCCGCCGTTCTACTCAACATGCCATCTACTCCTCAATCCTCGACAATCCAGGTGTCCTTGGTTCCGCCACCCTGGGACGAATTGACCACCAGCGACCCTTCACGCAATGCCACGCGGGTCAGGCCGCCCGGCACCAGACAGGTTTCCTTGCCCGACAGGACAAACGGCCGCAGGTCGATGTGGCGCGGCGCAATCCCGTTCTCGACAAAGGTCGGACAGGTCGACAGGCTCAGCGTCGGCTGGGCGATATAGCCGGCCGGATTGGCCTTGAGGCGGTCACGGAAGGCTTCGATCTCGGCCTTGCTGGCCGCCGGCCCGACCAACATGCCGTAGCCCCCGGAGCCCTGGGTTTCCTTGACCACCAGCTCCGGCAGATGGGCCAGCACGTGGGACAGTTCCTGCGGCTTGCGGCATTGCCAGGTCGGCACGTTGGCCAGAATCGGCTCCTCATCCAGATAAAAGCGCACCATATCCGGCACGTAGGGATAGACCGACTTGTCATCGGCAACACCGGTACCAATGGCGTTGGCCAGCACCAGGTTGCCGGCCAGATAAGCACTCAGCAGACCCGGCACACCGAGCATGGAATCCGGTTTGAAGGCCAGCGGATCAAGGTACAGATCATCCAGCCGGCGATAGATCACATCTACGTGCTTGGGTCCGGCGGTGGTGCGCATGTAGACGTGCGCGTCGCGCACGAACAGGTCGGCGCCTTCGACCAGCTCGACACCCATTTCTCGGGCCAGAAAGGCGTGCTCGAAGTAGGCACTGTTGAAGTGCCCCGGCGTCAGTACCACCACACAGGGATCATCGACCGGACTGGAACTTTTGAGGGTCGACAACAGCAGGCCCGGATAGTGATCGATCGGTGCAATCCGCTGGTTGCCGAACAACTCCGGAAACAGGCGCATCATCATCTTGCGGTCTTCCAGCATGTAACTGACGCCGCTGGGGGTGCGCAGGTTGTCTTCCAGCACGTAGTACGTACCGTCGCCATCGCGCACCAGGTCAACACCGGAGATGTGCGAGTAGATGTCGCGGTGCAGATCCAGGCCCTGCATGGCGATCTGGTAACACTCGTTGGCCAGCACCTGTTCGGCTGGAATGATCCCGGCCTTGATGATCCGCTGGCCGTGGTAGAGGTCGGCCAGGAACATGTTCAGCGCCTTGACCCGCTGGATGCAGCCGCGCTCGACCATGCGCCATTCGCTGGCCGGAATGCTTCTGGGGATGATGTCGAACGGGATCAGGCGTTCGGTTCCCTGCTCATCACCGTAGAGCGTGAACGTGATGCCGGCACGGTGAAACAGCAGATCAGCCTCACGCTGACGCTGCGCCAACTGCTCGGGCGGCGTCGCCGCCAGCCAGCGGGAAAATTCTCGGTAGTGCGGGCGGACCTTGCCGTGCGCATCGTACATTTCGTCATAGAACTGACGTGCCATGCCTTGCTCCTATGTTTACCCGAGGTAACCAGTGCAAGGCTCGCGCCACTCAGAAAAATCAATATTTTTCATGGGGTTAAATCACCGAGCAACGCACAGCGCACCATCATGGAGCATCATTTGCCCGGCTAAACGCACCGCCGCACAACGGCGCACCGCTTCAGGGCAAGAGATCCGCCGGTTACTGAAAATATAATTGGACAGCCCCGCCGGATTCTTCAATGCTTGTCGCACAACAAGACAGATACGCTCGGAGCTTCCCCCATGAAAGCGATGAACCTGCAGGATTCCATGTTCCTTCTGATCGAGCAGCGGCAGCAGCCGATGCACGTCGGCGGCATGAGCATTTACACCCCGCCCAGGGACGCTGGCCCGGATTATGTGGAGAACATCTATCAGTCCTGGCGCAAGCATGTGAGTGCCAACAAGCCGTTTAACCAGCGGCCGGTGAACAAGCTCGGCGTGTGGTACTGGGAAGAAGACACCGACTTCGATATCGACTATCACCTGCGTCATCTGGCCCTGCCCAAACCGGGGCGCATCCGCGAACTGCTGGCCATGGTCGGACGCCTGCACGGCACCCTGATGGACCGCTCGCGGCCGCTGTGGGAAGTCAGCCTGATCGAAGGCCTGGCTGACGGGCGCTTTGCCATCTATTCGAAAATGCACCATTCCATGGTGGATGGCGTGACCGCCACCAAGATGGCCGTCAACATGCACGCCTTCAATGCGCAGGAAACCAAACTACCGCTCTGGGCCCAGGAACACGGCCGCCCGGCGAACAGCCACCGCGAAGCGCCCGGCCTGCTCAAACAGGCCACGGAAGCCCTGCATGCCGGCCGCGAGATGCTGCCCGGACTGGTCAGCGGCCTGTGGGACATCCTGCGCCCTGCCGAGGCCGACGCGCCGCTGTCGCAACCCTTCAAGGCGCCGCCCAGTCCGTTCAACGTGCCCATCACCGGTTCGCGCCGGTTTGTTGCGCAGTCCTATGAACTGGCACGTCTGAAGGCCATCAGCAAAGCGGCCGACGCCACCCTCAACGATGTGGTCCTGGCGCTCTGCTCCGGCGCCCTGCGCCGCTATCTGGAAGAGCACAATGAGCTATCGGAGAATTCGCTGATCGCCATGCTGCCAGTGTCCATGCACGGTGAAACCGACAAGGGCGGCAATCAGGTCGCAACCATTCTGGCCAATCTGGCCACCAATGAGCGCAACCCGCTCAAACGCCTGGCCCGCATTGTCGCCTCGACCAGCGCCGCCAAGGAACGCATGTCAAAGATGGTGCGCCTGGAGAAAGTCGCCCACACCATGATGATGATGAGTCCGATGCTGCCGGGCCTTGTCACTGGCCGTGCCGCCACCCATCCAGCGTTCAACCTGGTGATTTCCAACGTACCCGGGCCGACCCGGGATATGTACCTCAATGGTGCGCATCTGGACGAGTCGTACCCGGTATCGATTCCCATGGAATATCAGGCGATGAACATCACCGTCACCAGCTATGTGGGCGCGATGGCATTCGGCTTCACCGCCTGCCGGCGGGCGGTACCGAACATGCAGCGACTGATCGACTACCTCGATCAAGCGTTCGCTGAGCTGGAGCAGGCGCTGGGGCTGACCGGCACACCGCAGGTTCAACCCAAGGCAGCAGCGCCCAAACCTGCACGCAAGGCACCAGCCGCCAGCGCCAAACCCAAAACGCCAGGCAAGACAGCCACCGGACAAGCCAAACCCGCAACTCCACCCGCCACGGCCAAGCCGCGCAAGGCAAGAACTAGCAAACCCGCCGCCAGCTGACAGGTGCACCTAACAAGCGTGCAGACGGTCTGATCAACCGTCGATGCGTTGCACTGCCGGGGGCAGGAAGTCTCCCTGCAGGGCGGCCTGGCGGGGACCGTACAGGCGCAGGATCAGCCAGATCTGCCCGTCATCGCCACTGGGCAACCAGTTGGCGGCCGGATCCTCCGGTCTTTCCTGTTGCACCCAGAGATCAATCGAGCCGTCGGCATTGCGCTGCAGTGCCGGGGTACGATCGCCAATCGCGTAGCGGTTCAGCGGATTCGCCTTGAGCTGATTTTCCGGAATGCTGTAAAGCGTCACTGACCAGAACTCGTTGACCGGCGGCAGATTGTCGGCCGTGAAGTGAATGCGGTAGTTGCGCGCGCTGTGCAGCGGCTGGTTCTCGTGATCATAGAAAGCCGGCAAGTACAGCGCCTCTTCTGCGCGGTTGGCGCCGTAGCCCATCATACCGATGGCAGAAGCCAGCAGGCGGTTGTCGCCATAGGCGCCGAGATTGCGGGCGAAGCGCCAGCCATTGCGCATCTGGCCATTTTCCTGACCGTGCAGCACGACCCGCTCTTTGGCCGTTTCGACCGCGCGCTGCAAGCCGCGCCGCTGTGCTTCGCTGAGCGCTTCCGGGTTGAATTCAAGGCCCGGGCCGATACCCAGTTTGGCGAACTGGCCAACCACTTCGCGGTCCTGTTCGCGCACGCCGCCGAAGGTCAAGGCACGGTTGAGCAAGCGGTAGAACTCCAGGGAAGTCCAGATGGGGTTGTTCAGCTTGGGGTTGGGCACCGGCGTGCCGGATTCAATCAGCGGATACTGCGCCTGCGGGTTGAGTGGCTCAAGGCGGTAGGTCTTGAGTTGCGCCACCACCGGTGCGATATCCGCTTCGACTTCCGGCTGCACCACAGTACGCGCCTGCAGGAACACGCCGTTGGTCGGGGCTTCAAAGCGCACCACACCCTCCGGCAATTCACCCTGCCAGCCCGGCGGCACATAGGCATAGGTTCCCGGCTTTGAGTGCACCCGGCTGCCGATATAGGCAAAGGTGTTGAGCGCCCAGTCGGTGGCCTGCACCGTCCAGTAGCGATTGGGCACTTCGGGAATCGTGATCAGCACCGGACCTAGGCGCAGATCCAGCCACGCCAGCCCGTAAACCGTGTCGTTGTTGGGCGTGAAATCGATCGCCGCTCCGGGCGTGGCCAGCCCGGGATAGACATTGAACCGGTTCAGCGGCGCATGCAGCGGCGCGTCCGGGTGGGTGTCCTTCTCCATCAGAATCTGCGAGCGGGCATAGACCGCACCCACCACGTAGGCCTGATAACCCAAGGCAAAAGCCTCGGCCTCGGCCAACGCGTCCGGCAAGCGGTAGGGCATTGGCACCACGCAAGCGGCCGAGCTGAAACCATTGATAAACAACAGACAGCCGGCCTTGTTGCGCAGATCAGCAGTGGCAAGGATAGCGACGGGCAGCGCAACCAGCAGCAGCAAGCCTGCCATTTTCAAACGACGCGGCCAGCGGCTGACGGATCTAGTCATGCTCTTGTCCTTAGTAATAGGGTTTCCGGGCGCTTTCTGCAGAACACCTGCAGACCCAGCGATTAGTCGGCAAGCTTGTGCACCGCCGGCGCGGCATAGCTCTGATTCAGCAGTTTCGGCCCCGGCAAGTACGTGCGCAGGAACAGATTGAAGTCCTGCCCCCTGGGTGAAGGCAGCCAGTTGCTGGCCTTGTCGCCTTCGGGCTGGTCGGGCTGGATGTAAATGCTCAGCGAACCATCCTCGGCATACTTCAGGCCCGGCACCTTGTCGCCAACGCTGTAGCGGCCGGCTTGGTTGAACACCAGATTGAAACGCTCGTCGTAAAGCGTGACCGACCAGAACGAACGGGCTTCGGGAATTTCATCCTTGTTGAATCGAATCACGTAGCGGTTGTTGCCATTAAGCGGTTGACCGTCGGCATCGACGAAGGTGCGCAGCTTCACCGTTTCCTCGATCAGGTGCTCGGTGATGCCGGAGAAGGCCTGAGTGCCGGCGCGGCCGAGAAAATCGCCATCCGCTGCCATTCGACCCCAGTTGCTGGCGCCGTAGAACCAGCCGTTCTGCACCCGGGTAGCGTCGGTAATCGAACCGCCGGTCTTGGCCACCCGCCCCAGCAGGGCCTGACCATCCACGATGGCACGTTGCAGGCCGCGCTTGATCGCCGGGTCGAGGTCATCAAGGTTGCCTTTGGCCAGCGGGCCGAGGCCGACCAGCGCGAACTGCTTCATCAGCGCATCGTCCCGCGCCGGTGGCGGGTTTTCCCGCATCGCCGCGTTCATGGTCTTGAAGGCGCCCAGCGGGTCGGACTTCGGCGCTACATCCAGCACATCCTTGCGCGGCACAACCACGGCGTCCGGCTTGCCATAGGCAGATAGCGGCGTGATCCGGTAGCCATCCTGGAAAGCCCGCATCCTGACCAGATCGGCCTCGTCCGGATCGGCATAGGTGCGGCCGGCAACCATGACCCAGGGCGTCCATGAGGAGATCACTCCCTTGATACCTTCAGGGGTCTCACCTTTCCAGTCCGGGCCGGCCAGCAGATAGTCACCCGCCACGTTATGGGTGGCACGCTGGCCGATATAGCCGACGGTATCGGAGTAGAAATCGATCAGCTGCAGCGTGTAATAGCGGTTCTGCGGATTCTCCGGCACGCTCAGCACGACCGGTTCCTGTGAGACATCGAGAAACGCCAGCGAGTAGGGCGTTTCCCGGTTTGGCGAACCGCCGTACTGCAGTTTGGGATCGGACAATTGCCGGGAGTGCCAGTACTGGTTGACGCCCATCTGCACCGGCCCCTGACCGCTCTCGATCCACTGGTAACGCAGGTTGGCATACAGGATGGCCGGGTAGCCGTAGATATAGGCCTGCATGCCCGTCAGGTAGGCGAACTCCTCATTCCATGCAACGTCTCCCGGTAGCCCTGCAGCAGGTGCTAGGCTTTGCGCAGCTTGCGGCGGCACAACGGTGCACAGCCAGAGAACAAGCGCCGCTGCAACATTGAAAAACTTCTGACTTACGGGTGACATGGGGCGCTCTCCTGATTGAACAAATCAAGGTTAATGGCCCACGCCGCCAAGCTCTGTCGCAAATGTGACTAAAAAGGAAATCACCTTGCCCGACGCCTATCTGCCGCTTGCCCGCCGGCTTCTGCAGCAGACCGAACCAACCCTCAGGGTCAGCGCCGCCACCCGCGAAGCCTTGCTTGCGGGCAGCAGCATAGAGCGTCATCCGGCCGGGAAAACCCTGTCACGGCGTGCAGACCCCGTGCACGAACTGCTCCTGGTTCTGGACGGCAATCTGGAAGTCAGCATGCAGGGCAGCGGTGGTCGCCGCTCAATCTGCTGGTATCTGGCACCCGGACAATGGATGGGGCTGATTCCGGTTATCGATGGTCGCGGAGCGATCCACGACTTGCGCAGCCATACCGAGTCGGTACTGCTGCACATCCCACGGGCCACCTTCAGCCAGGCGCTGCAGGCCGATCATTGCCTGGCACTGGCCTGCCTGAATCTGCTCTGCGAGCGCTCCCGTTCGCTCTACGACAACATGGCGGCAGAATCCCTGCTCCCGCTGCGGGCCCGCGTCGCTCGTCTGCTGCTGATGCTGGTTGATCAACATGGGCGGGACTGCCAAAGCGGTATCGAAATCGCACTGAAGCTTTCTCAGGACGAGTTTGCCGACATGCTGGGCGTGACCCGGCAAAGCCTCAATCGCGAACTCAAAGCACTGGAAAAGCATGGCGTCATTAGCATCGCCTACTCTCGAATAACCCTCTGCGACCTGCCAGGCCTGCAGCGCGCAGCCGAGACCGCCAGCAGCAAACCACCGCGCGGAAACTGCGACTAGACTCGACACCACACATCGCCAATCAGAGGAATACCCCGTTATGACATCACTCTTGCAAATCGTTGTCTGCATGACCGCACTGACCTTTATCTCGATCGTACTCGGCGCCGCATTGCGCAACCGGGAATGGACCCTCGAGGGCATGAAAGTCGGCCTGAGCAACCGCGACAATCTGCCCGCAGCCACGCCGATGGGTGGGCGCGCCGAACGCGCGGCACACAACACCAAAGAAAACTTTCTGCTGTTCCTGGCGCTGGCGTTCGTCGCTCACGCGGCCGGCATGGGCGAGCAGGCCGCCTTCGGCGCCAGCCTGTTTTTCTGGGCGCGGGTGGTGTACCTGCCGGTATACATCCTCGGCATCACCTATCTGCGCAGCGCAGTCTGGGGGGTAGGCATCGCCGGTCTGGTACTGATGCTGCAAGCCCTGTACTGATCAGGGCGCCTCACGCCAGCCGGCTGATCAACCGGGTGCCGTGCAGCAGGTTGTCGGCCAGCGGACAGCGCTGCTCGATCAGTTCAACAAATGCCTGCTTCTGCGCAGCACTCAGATCAGCGTCGACCTCCACGGTCACCCGCAAGGCCTGAAAGCCGGGCCGCACCTCCGGGTTGCGACCCAGCAGGCCGTCCGGGTCATAGTCAGCCTCAAGCTCGAACTGCATGCCGCGCAGTTCGAACTTCTGCTGATGGGCAATAAAGCGCCCGATGGTGCCAAAACAACCGGCCACCGCCGCCAGAATCGCCTCCAGCGGCGTCGGTCCGAGATCCTTGCCAGCGGCATTCTTCGGCTGATCCATGACCAGCGTGTGATTGCCGCACTGCACATGCACATCCATGCCGCTGTCCATGCGGCCACGGGCGGTGATGGTTTTGACAGTCATGACAGCGGCTCCGCAACTGAGTGGGCCATCAGCATAGGTGACCGGCGGCGCCGGCGTATTGATCGCTGTCATGCGCCGGGGGCGCATGCCCGTTATGACTCAGGTATCAAGCGCATCAAGAATGTCTGCGCGCCGGTAGAGGCGCCGGTAACACTCGACCAGCTGCAATCGCTCGTCGGCACTCAGCGGCCGGCTGCCGTAACGTGCCGTCTCGAACAGCTCGATGAATACCGCCGCATCCTCATCCAGATGACGGAATTGCTCGCGCACGCAGGCCAGATACTCGCGGGCATTGGCCGCTGCCGGAACCTCCAGACCGTGCAAATCGAACAGCCGGCAGAACGCCGCATGATCGGCGCGCGCATCTGACGCACGGGCCAGCAGCACCAGTCGCACGTAATCCAGGCGCACCCACAGCCAGAGCACCGGCCGCACTTCGCGCAGTAACTTCCACCAGGCTATGAGCATTGCCAACAGGGTTGCCAGCAGCAGCGCAAGCAGGATGCTGCGCCAGTGCAGCTTGAACTGCCGGAGCAGCTCGCTGAAGACTTCACCCAGCGCCTCACCCAGCGGCTGCAAGGTCTTGCCGACCAGTTCTGCACCGTCAGCCAGGGCCTCAATGGCTCCCGCCTGCCAGTCGGGCATCCCCGGCCGGCCGGCGGCCTCGCGCATCTGCGCAATCGTCAGTCCGGAAGATCCGGACGGAGCATCTGCCGTACCGCCAGCCGTTTCCGGGCGTACCGGCAGCCCGTCCAGCGCCGGGGTGTCCCCGGGTTTGCCCGGCTGGCCATGCGACCAGTACAACTGCCCCCAGGAGGGCTGCGGCGTCAGCGCATACAGCAACCCTCCCAGGCCGAGAATCATCGCCGTGGCAAAGGCGATTGCAGCCCCCTGGCCACGTGCCACACCCGTACCCAGACTGCCCTGGCGAATCTCCTGGGAGCGCCGGTTGATCTGCTCCGCCACCAGCGTGAATACCACCGCCACGGTGTAGGGCAGCAGGTAGAACCACAGCGTCCAGTCTGCAAGGAAATTCGCGCTGGCAAACAGCACCGTGACCAGCGACACCAGCAGCCCCAGATACAGCTGGCGGCGATTGACGCACACGCAGCACTGGGCAGCCTGCAGCAACAGCAGCATGAAAACCCCGAGCCGCGGAAAGTCCCACACCCGCCAGAAGAACAGCAGCAGCAACAGCGCGATACCGATGGCTATCCGCTGAGCGAGCCGGCCACCGGAAGTGACCTCGCCGCGCTGACGCCAGCCGACGAACAGACAGAGCGCAAACGACACCGCCCACAAGATGGCCAGCATGCCGAAGCCATTGACCTTCATCTGCGAGACAAAGTCATTGCTGATCGCCGCCAGCGTCAGTGACAGGTAAAGCCCGAGGTAGACCGGGAAGTACGTGAGTGCGGGAGAGCTGTCCGGTTTCATGGGTTGAACAACCTCACCAGATCATCACCCGCCTCGACCTCCACACAGATCGCGCCCATCTCCTGCAGACTGGCCAGCGCCGTGCCCTGCTGCACGACCCGGTGTCCCGGTTCGTCGAAGCTGGCACGGCGAAACACGATGACCAGCAGATGGGCGCCACTGGCACGCAGCCCGGCCAGCACGCGCAGGGTGTCCGTCTGGCGCAGACGCGGCTCGGCCAGGAACGCCACCACCGTCTCACCACGCTGGCAGTCCGTGGCGACCTGGCGCAACACCTCCGCATAGGCGGTCGACCCATCGGCCCGGACTACCGCCAGCTCGTCGAGCAGCGCCTGAAAATGCGTATCGCCAATCCCGGCTGGCTGGTGCAGGGCCTGCAGGCCCTGACCCGCCAGCCGCGTGGGAATGTTGTTGCTGCAGGCGAAGCGGGCGATAGACGCGGCAATGCGCACCGTGTACTCGAAAGTCGACTCGCGCCCCTGGCCGACGTTGGCGGCACTCGACTGGTCAAGCACGATGTACAGACACGCCGAAGCCAGCGGCTCGAATTCCTTGATCATCAGCTCGTTGAGCCGCGCCGTGGTCGGCCAGTGCACATGCCGCGGATTGTCGCCGCGACGGTATTCACGCAGGCCACAGAACTCCGCCGCGCCGCTGCTTTGCGGTAGCAGGTAGTTACCACGGTGCACGTGCAGGGGTGAGCCATGCAGTGGCAAAGCCACAATCGAAAACAGCCGTGGGTAGATAGTCAGCGTCTGCACGCTGTCGCTGCGCGGCTGCCGCGCCTCCACCAGCCCCAGTGGAAAGCGCGTAGCCAGCCCGGCCGGGCCCAACTGGTAACGCCCGCGCAGTTCGCACTGCACCGCTACGCTGAACGAGCGTTGCGCACCACCCGGCACATAGGCCAGCAAGCCGAGGCGTACATCCTCGCCCGGCGCCTCGCCCCGGGCTGCACTGATAAACGGCAGGCGATCGACCAGTTCGACCATGAAGCGCGGCAGACGCCCGCGATTCTCCACCTCGACACGAAACTCGATACGCTCGCCCTCGATCGCCCGCTGCGGGCCCTGACGCACCACGCAAAGGGTGCGCACCAGCCAGTGCGGCAAGACAATTCCGGTCAGCAGGGTCGCACTGAGCAGCGCGGCAATTGCCCACGGCAGCGCCTGCTGTTCGCGATTGAGCGCAGACAGATAGGCCACCAGGGTCAGACCGATCAGCGTCAGCAACGCCGCATGATGGCGCCAGAGCAGTGGCAGCACGGATGGCCAGCGCATCACCGGTACGCCCGGCCGCGTCCTTGCAGCCGGCAAAAACCGCTGCTGTTCATACCGGTGGCAGGACCATCGAGACGATCGACTGCAGCACTGTCGAGGCGCTCTGCCCCAGAGCCGCCGACTGCGGCTTGACGATCAGCCGGTGCTCGAGCACCGGCGCGCACATTTCCTTGACCAGATCCGGCGTGACAAACGGCCGGCCACGCAGCAAGGCCAATCCCTGGGCGCCACGCACCAGCGCCAACGCTCCGCGCGTACTGGCGCCCAGGCGCAAATCGGCATGACTGCGGGTTGCCGCGGTGATCGTCGCAGCATACTTGGCCACGTCCGGGCTGACATGCACCGCCTTTACCGCGTCGCGCGCAAGCAGCACCTCGGCTTCGGAGATAACCGGTTGCAGCGAATCAATCGGATGGCTCTGCGCCTGCGCACTGAGAATGCGCAGTTCATCAGCCAGCGATGGATAGCCAATCGACAGGCGCACGAAAAACCGGTCGAGCTGGGCCTCCGGCAGGGTATAGGTGCCCGCCATGTCGATCGGGTTCTGGGTGGCCAGCACCATGAAGGTTTTCGGCAGTTCGTAAGTCACGCCGTCCACGCTGACACGAAACTCCTCCATGCACTCCAGCAACGCTGACTGCGCACGGGGGGTGGCGCGGTTGATTTCGTCGGCCAGCAACACGTGGGTAAACACCGGACCGGGACGGAATTCAAACTCGGCGGTTTTCTGGTTGTAGATCGGCACCCCGGTAATGTCCGAGGGCAGCAGGTCGGGCGTGCACTGCAGACGCTTCATGTCGACCGCCACCGAGCGTGCCAAGGCACGCGCCAGCATGGTCTTGCCAGTGCCGGGAACGTCCTCCAGCAACACATGCCCCCGGCACAGCAGGGCCACCACTGCCAGTTCGATCACCGGACGCTTGCCGACAATGACTTTCTCGACGTTCTCGATCAATCCCTGAATGCTTTGCATCGAAACTCCATTTCTGCAGCGAGAGAAAAACGGGGCATGCCCAAAATCGAACGCAAGAGTACCGGTATGCGCCGACACTTTCACGCCATGGGAGATGATTTTTTCGCGCTAACCGGCGATGGCGTCCGGTTAGCCGGGATGCCCATCCGCCCGGGTGCTGCAGAGCATCGGCGCATAGCGCCAGAGGAACAGGGCGAAGGCCAGCGACCAGCAGCTCATGGCCAGCCACAGGCCGGCCTGCGGCCAGGCTTCAATCAGGAACACCCGCGCCAGCGCGCCGGCATTCAGCAGGGCAAACGCCCATGGCATGCCCGCTGGCAACACCAATGGGCGCCCGGTATGGCCAAGGCTGACCCGCGCCAGCATGGCCAGAATCAGACCAGCCATGCTGCCCACCGTCAGGGCATGCAGCGGCTGGCTGTAGTTGAGCAGGACCCCGGCGTGCCACAACGCCATACCGGCACAGGCCAGCACCAGCCAGGCATAGGCCAGGTACAGCGACCACAGCAATGGCACCGCCAGCAATCCACGATCAAACCAGCGCCACAGCCGCACGCCATGTCCAAACGCCAGCAGCACAAACAGCGGGGCGATCAGCAGTGAAGGCTGCAGGGCCGGACCTGCTGCATGCAACACGGCAACCAGTGCCGCGCCGAGCAGTAGCGTCCAGTCCAGCCAGACAATCGGTGTCACGGCAGTGGCTCGTCCCAGACCGCGCTGGATGAAAAACGGAATCACCCGCCCGCCGATCAGCGTCATCATTGCGGCGACTAGCCACACCGCAGCCAGAACGGCGCGGCGTTGCCATTCGTGATCCGCCAGTGCCAGACCTGCCAGACACTGGGCCTCGGCGAACAAGAGCAGCAGCAGAATCGCCACCACCGGGTAGTTCTTCTTTTGCCGCACCGCCCACAACAATCGCGCCATCGCCAGCGCCGCCAGCAGCAGGAACAGCAGGTTCAGCGGAATCAGCAGCCACAGCGGTGCACCGAGCAACCAGCTCAGGCGCGCGCCCAGCCAGATCGCCACCAGCACTGCCAGGGGTTTGCCGGAAAGACTCGGTCTGCCGGTCCAGGTTTGCACCGCGGTGAGCAGGAAGCCGGCAATGATCGCCCCGGCAAAGCCGAACACCAGCTCGTGCCGGTGCCACGCCAGCCAGCCGCCCACCGGTTGCCAGCTACCCGCCGCACCCAGCCAGGCATGCACCCAGAACGGGATGGCGAGCAGGGCCAGCACGCTGCCCAGTAAAAACAGCGGCCGGAACGCCAGACGCAGCAAGGGCGGGACTTTAAGGGCCTGACGTTTTTCCACAATCTGCATGAGGCTGCCTGCATGGTCTGTTCAAGGTGCTGACACTATGCCTGATACGCCAGCCAGCGCCTTGATCGCGGTCATGCGCCGACGGTTGGCAGGCGGGCTTTTCAGTTGCTCTTCGCGCTCAGGTACTGTGTCAGACCAGGCTTGAGATTGCCCGGCTTGAGCAGCTCCTCGGTCAGCGCCAGCGCCTGCTTCACATCATCCAGGGGCATCTGATTGGCCAGCCCCTGACGGTTCTGCGCAGCCTGGGTCTGGCCATTGCCGGCATACGCCACCGAGAGGTTATACAGCGCCATGGCCAGCACCTTGTCCTGCGTGACGCCCTGACCGTTCTGGTAGAGCACGCCCAGATTGCTCAGGGCGTCGATATCTCCCGCCTCAGCAGCGGGACGGTACCAGCGCGCCGCCTCTGCATAGTCGACCGGGATGCCGCTGCCGTGCTCATTCATGGCACCGAGGTTGTACTGGGCATCGGTATTGCCCTGCTCGGCAGCCTTGCGGTACCAGTCGGCGGCCGTCACCGGACTTTTCGCCACGCCGAAACCATTTTCATAGAGCACGCCCATCGAGTACTGGGCGCGGGCATCACCCGCCTCAAGCAGAGGGGCCAGTTCATCCAGCACACGGGCGTAATCCTGTTGGCCGAAGGCGGCCACCGCTTCATCAAAGCCGGCATGCGCCTGACCGGCCAACACAAGAACGCACAGGGAAAGCAAACGACAAACCGTCAACATGACAACTCCTGGAAAAGACAAAGAAACGCAACGGGGCGCCCAAAGGCGCCCCGTTGTTACAAGCAGACCATCAGTCGCGCGCGGTTTGGGCCTGCATCGCGGCTTCCAGCTTCTTGATGTCTTCCGGCGACAGCTGCGGACGATTGACCTTGATGGTCAGTTTGTCCAGCTTGCCGGTGAACGGGAAGGGCGGCTGGTAATCGGCATCGTTGACCCCGGTCAGGGTGTCCGAGCCAATGTCGAAGCTCTCGTCCCACTGCAGGATCATCGGCAAAGTGCGCTGCATTTCCTGGGTCGCCACCACCTTGCCATCCACCTTGAGCACGCCGGTTCCGGGTCGCCCGACGCCGCTGAAGTTGTTGAAGGCCAGAGTTCCGGCACCAGCGCCGTCATACCTGAAGTCAAACTCGAGGCTATGTTTGCCTGGCGACAATGCTTGCTGTCCCTGCCACTTGATTCGCTCTAGGTTGACCAGATTCCACAGGAACACCGGCTTGCCGTCCTTCACATAGAAGCCGTAACCGGCGAAGCGCCCACCCGAAGTGAGGAGCATGCCCTCGGCCCCGCCCTGCGGTACTTCGATATCCGCCGTGATGGTGTACGACGTATTGAGCAGGTTCGGCGAATCCCCCTGCGGGGTGCCGACCATCGGCCGGGTGTAGACGAACTCGCTGCGGCCCGCGGTGATGTTCGGACGCGGCGCGACGATCCGCGCGGCCACCGAGGCATCCAGTGGCAGGACCTGATGCTTCTGCGCTTCGGCGAGGAACTTGCCGCGCAGTTCCTTGACCTTGTCCGGGTACTTGTCCGCCAGATCGACGCTCTGGTTGAAGTCCTCGTTGAGGTTGTAGAGCTGGAACACCTGATTGTTCAACGGATCCGGGTTGGCCGGGCCAAAGGCTTCCCAGGGGGCGCGATTGACCTTGGTCGACAACAGCCAGCCGTCGTCATACAGCGCCCACTGGCCCATCATCTCGAAGTACTGGGTCTTGTGCCGTGTCGGCACCTTGGCGTTGGCCTTGTCGAAGGTATAGAGGAAGCTGGTGCCCTCGATCGGCGCCTGCTGGATACCGTCGACCACCTGCGGCGCCTGAATGCCGGCCGCCTCGAGGATGGTCGGCACCACGTCGATGACGTGCATGAACTGCTCACGCAGGGCGCCCTTGTCGGTGATGCGCGCAGGCCAGGACACCACCATGTTCTGGTTGATGCCGCCCAGACGCGAGGCGTTCTGCTTGAACCAGTCAAACGGTGTATCGAAGGCCCACGACCAGCCGGCGGACATATGGTTGTAGGTCTGCTCGGTGCCCCAGACGTCATACCACTTCATCTGCACGTCGACCGGCACGCTCACGCCGTTGAAGAAGGCCACCTCGTTGGGCGTCCCCAGCGGGCCGCCCTCGGCACTGGTGCCGTTGTCGCCATTGATGTAGATGATCAGGGTATTGTCGCGCTTGCCCAAGTCCTCGAAGGCCTGCACCACCCGGCCGATCTCATGATCGCTGTAGGCCGCATAGGCGGCGAACACTTCCACCTGACGGATGAACAGTTTCTTCTCGACATCGCTCAGCTCGTCCCAGGGCTTGATGAACTCCTTCGGCCAGGGCGTAAGGGTCGCGTCCTGCGGCACGATGCCGAGCTTCTTCTGGTTGGCGAAGATGCGCTCACGCACCTTCTCGTAGCCGTCATCAAACAGGCGCATGGCGCGGATCTTGTCCACCCATTCCTGGGTTGGATGGTGCGGCGCATGCGTGGCGCCCGGCGCGTACTTGATGAAGATCGGCTTGGACGGGTCGGTCTGGTGAATCCGCGTGATCCAGTTGATGGCCTCGTCGGCCATCGCAGTCACCAGGTTCCACTGGCCTTCCTGACCCTTGAACGGATAGATCTGCGTGGTGTTCTGGAACAGGTTCGGCTGCCACTGGTTGGCGTCACCGCCGACGAAGCCATAGAAGTACTCAAAGCCCATGCCGGTCGGCCACTGATCGAAAGGACCCACCTGACTGGCCTGGAAGGCCGGAGTGTTGTGGTCCTTGCCGAACCAGGAAGTGGAGTAGCCGTTGTCGAGCAGGATGCGCCCGATGGTGGCCTTGTCCTCGGCGATCACCGAGTTGTAACCGGGGAAGCCGGTGGATTGTTCAGAAATCACCCCGAAACCCGCCGAGTGATGGTTACGGCCGGTGATCAGGGCGGCACGGGTCGGCGAGCACAAGGCGGTGGAGAACATGCGGTTATAACGCAAACCCTCCCTCGCAATGCTGTCCATGGTGGGTGTGGGGATCACGCCACCAAAGGTGCTGGGGACGCCGAAGCCGGCATCATCGGTAATGATTAACAGCACGTTGGGTGCACCGTTCGGCGGCACGATCCGCGGCGCCCACCAGGGCTTGGATTGCAGGGCACCGTTGTTGATGACACCGCCAAAAGGCAAATCCGGCGCCGGCAGCTGCTTACCGGAAATGACCCGCTCGGCACTCGGCGAGCCCAATGTGCCGATAATCTGGCCCGCCTGCACTGAGGGGGCCAGCAGAGCGGCCAGGGCCATGCCAAGCCCGGCAGCGCTGAGTCGCCAGTTGAATAATGTGTGCATGCAAGAACTCCTGCTGGATCGGTGGTGGAGATGTTCTGGAGGATCCCGGCCAACCCGCGGCGGTCAGCGCTCAAACGATACTAGCCAAACAATCAATTTATTTGAAACGCATAAATATTATATTTGCATGACAGCTTTTGATTGCGCAAGGCATCATCACCACGCAATAACCTTCATGACGGACCCACCATGCACGACAACGATGACAACGAAGAAGCTTTCACCGAAGCCACACTGATCGAGGCCATCGAGAACCAGATCGAGGCGGATGATCCACTGGCCGCACGCGCGACCTGCAACAAGCTGACGCTGGTCGGTTATCCGCGCGACGAGATCCTGCAAATGATGGCCCTGGTGCTGGCCCATGAGATTGGCGCGATGCTGGCCGCCGATCGCCCGTTTGATCGCGACGGTTATGAACTGGCCTTGCGCCGGCTGCCGGAATTGCCGGATGAGCCCGGCGAAAAACCGGCGCAGGCTTTATAGTCAGTCTGTCCAACTCGTCAACAGCCATACCCGAGGCTCTCTGCTGTCGTGATTGCTAGCCGAATTCTCGCCATGACTGCTTCCTGTATGCGCACCGTCGTTATAGGCGGCTGCCTGCTGGCAACCCAGGCACAGGCCGCGCCCTTGCTGATTGGCGCCGAAGACGACTGGTACCCCTATACCGCCCTCAAGGAGGGCCAGATCAAGGGCATGTCGGTGGACATCGTCAAGGCCGCCTTTGCGGCGACACAGACAGACATCCAGCTGGTGGCTTACCCCTACGCACGCTGCATGAAGATGGCCCTCGAAGGGTCGCTGGTTGCCTGCTTCAACACCGCCCCCGATGCGCGCATTGCCAGTGAATACCGGTTGCCGGCCAACGCCCTGTTCAGCGATGACATTCTGCTCTGGTCCACGGCCGATAAGCCCGCAGCACTGGCCTCGCTGGACGAGATCGCCGGTAAGCGCGTGGCGGTGACCATCGGCTATGAATATGGCAGCCGCTTCGATAACGACCGCCGCATTGAACGCGTGTCGGTGCGCAAGGACCTGATGGGTTTTCTGATGCTCGAACGCCAGCGCGTGGATTATGTGATCGCCTACCGTGGCACGGCCGCCCAGCTGTTCATGGAGCATCCCGAGCTGGCGGGGAAGTTCGCAGCGGTGGCAACCGTGCACCAGCCGCAGTTATTCCTCAGCTTTTCACGCCATAACCCTGCAGCAGCAAAAGCCGTACAGACCTTCGAGCAGGGCATGCAAATCATCCACGGCAATGGTCGCTATCAGCAGATACTCGACCAATGGCAGCATAATTCTGCACAGTGACCAGAGCCTCGCTACACTGCAAGCTGACTGCAGGCAGATCCGCCGGCAGGCCTTCTGACAGACCGGAGTGCTTATGGCGTACACACCCGAATTGATAGCCGAACTGGAAATTCTCACCCTGTTCAACCTGGCCAACACCACCGAGGGCATCAAGGTTCACCACACCGCCACAGCCAGCGCGATTGCCGCCGCCCAGCGCTTGCATGACAAAGGACTGACCACCCAGCCAGACGGCGGCTATCTGACCAGCCTTGGCCTGGATGCTGCTGAACACGCACAGTCACTGCTGACGATCCTCACCCCGATCCCTGCCTGACATTGTCCACCGGCCCGGTCGCTTCAAGTTCCGGGCCGGGCGGCCGTTACCCGCAGCAATGAGACCACCACGGCACAGTTGCCTTCGTTTCCCGCCGCAGGACATGATTCAGCCATGACCCGCAGCCATGAGATTCGCCCGGATATCGACGACGGCATCGACCGCAAGGTGCTGACGCAGTTGCGTGGGCGCTTCCTCAAGGTCAACAGTGGGCGCCTTGAGCGCGCGATGCTCGCCTTGTCTACCCGCCAGCAACTGGTGCTGCGCCTGCTGCCGTTGCTGTTGCATGTGAATCACCCGTTATTGCCCGGCTATGTATCCGCCAGCACACCGGCAGGCCTCGCGCGCTTCGAACCGGATGAGACCCTGCTCGCCGAAGTGCAGCGCCTGACCCGCTCGTTCAGTTACAAACCGCGACGCAGCAATCCGAGTCTGCCACTGCACGGGTTGTTCCTGATGGGCAGTCTGGGCACGGTGGCCCAGGCCGAGCAAAGTGACATGGACCTGTGGCTGTGCCATGCGCCGAACCTGAGCACGGCTGAAATCAGCGAACTGCAGCGCAAGTGTTCGCTGATCGAAGCCTGGGCCGAAACCCAGGGTGCCGAAGTGCACTTTTTCCTGATCGATCCGCTGCGCTTCACCGTCGGCGACCGTGAAGCACAACTCACCTCGGACGACTGCGGCACCACCCAGCACTACCTGTTGCTGGATGAGTTCTACCGCACGGCGATCTGGCTGGCCGGACGCACGCCGCTGTGGTGGCTGGTGCCGGCGTATGAAGAGCACCGCTACAGCGAGTACTGCAGGGTTCTGCTGGCCAAGCGTTTTGTCCGTGCCGACGAGGTGATCGACCTTGGGCATCTGGCCAGCATCCCGCCCAGCGAGTTCATTGGCGCCGGCATGTGGCAGCTGTTCAAGGGCATCGAATCGCCCTACAAATCGGTGCTCAAGCTGCTGCTCACCGAGGTCTATGCCAGTGAGCACCCGGCGGTTGAATGCCTGTCGCTGCGCTTCAAGCGTTCGGTGTATGCCGACCAGCTGGAGCTGGACGAGCTCGATCCTTATATTGTGGTGTACCGCCGACTGGAGGAATACCTCAGTACGCGCGGTGAAAATGACCGGCTGGAACTGATCCGTCGCTGCCTGTATTTCAAGATCAACAAGAAACTCAGCCGCCCCCCGCGCGGCCGGGCGAAAAGCTGGCAGCGCCTGCTGTTCGAGCGCCTGACCCGCGACTGGGGCTGGGATGAGCGTCAGTTGGCCACGCTGGACAGCCGCAGTCAGTGGAAAGTCCGCCAGGTCGGTAACGAGCGGCGCGCGCTGGTCAATGAACTGACCTTCAGTTATCGCTTTCTCTCCGAGTTTGCCCGCAACCTGCAAATCACCAGCTCCCTGAGCAGTCGTGATCTGGGGGTGCTTGGCCGGCGCCTGTATGCCGCCTTCGAGCGCAAGGCCGGCAAGGTCGAATTCATCAACCCGGGCATCGCCCCGGACCTGGCCGAAGACCGCCTGACGCTGGCCCAGCTGCCGGCACAAAATGATCGCGAAGAATGGCAGTGGGCGATCTATCAGGGCCATCTGAGCACTGCGGAGTGTGGCGATTTCGCCCCGCTCAAACGCAGCCGCGAGCTGATCGAGCTGCTGGCCTGGTGTCATCGCAACGGCGTGATTGATCCAGGTACGCGCCTGACCATTCACCCCGGTGACAGCGACCTGAACGATTTCGAGCTGAACAACCTGCTCGAAAGCCTGCGCCAGAGTTTCCCGCTGCCCCTGCCGCCGGCCAGTGAAATGGCCTTGCTGCGGGCCAGCGCACCAGCGGAAGTGCTGCTGCTGGTCAATGTCGGCATCGACCCGCTGAAGCAGCACAGCCAGAAAAACATTCACCTGACCAGCAAGCGCACCGACTCGCTGAATTACTCGGGTATCCGCGAGAATCTGGTACTGACGCTGGATCAGGTCTGCCTGAACAGCTGGAACGAACTGCTGGTCAGCCGCTGGCAGGGGCCGGGCGCACTGCTGGACTGCCTGAGTGATTACCTCAACAGCCTGCCCAGCGAAGGGCGTCGTTCACACTTGCGGGTCCGCTGCTTCTGCCGTAACCGCGCCAGCGCCATCGCCCAGCGGGTCGACGAACTGTTTCAGGACGCCATCAGCCGTCTGGTGCTGGCACCCGAATCGCGCTTTCTGCTGCAGGTCCAGGAGCACTACCACGTGCTGGAGCTGGTACCGCACGCCGTCAGCCATGCCGTGCTGGACAACCTGCCGGCGCTGGTCCGGCACCTGGGCAAGGAATACAGCAAGTTCAGCCCGCTGCATCTGGACCGCATGGCACTGGAGGGTGATGACCTGGCCCTGCTGCTGCCGCTGGGCCGTCCCGGCAGCATCCAGGTGTTTTACCGGCGCGACGGTCAGGAGGCCGAGGTCAGCATCCTCGATGAGCACAATGCCCTGTGGCGCCAGCGCCTGCCGTTCCGCGACGAACAATCGCTGCTGACGCCGCTGCAACGCTTTCTGCAATCGACGCTCTACCGGCGCAGCGCACAACTGGCACTGGACATGCCGCTGGCGGAAAGCCTGACGCAGATTCTCTACTACGAGGTGTTGCCGGCTTTTCCGGCAAAGGCCCGCTCACTGGAACGGCGGCCACTGCCGGCGGCGGCTACCAGCCATGCATTCTATGAGGTGCAGGCAATCATCGAGCCGGCCGAGCAGGGCCGCGAGCATGTCAGCCTGTTCTGTAATCACCGTGAATTTTCCGAACTGGATTACGGTAGCGATCTGTTCGCCAGCGTGGCCCGGCACATCCTCAGCCAGCGCCGGGTGCCCGAGCCCTATCCGTGCTACATCACCGACCTGGATCTGTCTGCCGTGCTGGCCGACGAGGAAACCCAGACCATTCATTACCTGCGCTACAAGCAGCAGCTTGAGCAATCGCTGAATCAGGCATTGCAGCAGGTTGCCAGCGAAGTGGCGGCTCAGGGCTGAGCCGGGCGCGCACCGAGTCTCCCGCGCGCCTCGGCACAAATGGCCAGCCGCCGCTCATCACTGGCGGCTGACCATTCGAGAATTTCGCTCAGGCGGCGCCCGCAGCCCAGGCAGATGTCCCGATCATCCAGACAACAATTGCGCACGCAAGGGGATGCCGGACGACCATCTGCTGTCGGCGCAGGCAGAGGGTGATCAGTCCAGCTCGAACTCAAGGTCAACCCCTCCCTGCTCCAGGCAGATACGCGCCAGCATTTCGCTCAGCAACTCCTCGGAGCTGTCGCAGAACCAGCGGCCGTGGCCTTCGTCATAATCGAAATGGAAGCCCCCGGAACGGGCCGCCAGCCACAGCTGACGCAGCGGCTCCTGACGACTGAAGATCAGCTGTGTGCCGTTCTCGAAGCGCACGGTCAGCACGCCAGCGCTGTTTTCCAGATCAACATCCAGATCACTGTCATCGAACACGTCTTCGATCGACTGCTGTACGGCATCGACCAGATCGTGAAAACGCGCCTCACTCAAACTCATTGCAGGAACCTCAGTATTCGGGATGATTGCCGCGGAATCAGTCGACGACCGGGCAGAAAAATTCCGCTGATAATGCCGGACATCCGCTGCGCTGTCTCGCCATCTGCGCAAATCCGGGGGCACAGCCACCGCTGGTCACGCGCGGCACGAAGCCCGTGCTGCCGGCAGCTTCGCGCATAGGCAAGCTGCCGGGTGGCCGGTATACTGCCGGTCATATTCGATTTCAGGGTTTTTCATCATGAAGCGCCTGCTGCTGACCTTCATTGCGCTTGCCGCACTCAGTGTTTCCCTCGCCGGTTGTGGCCAGAAAGGCCCGCTGTACCTGCCGGACGACGAGAAAGCCGTCAAAGAACGCGACAAAGACGTCTTTCTCTAAGGGGGTTACATGGAAGCTTTCTCCCGCCGCGACGGCCAGCTGTTCGCGGAAGGCGTTGCGTTGTCTGCTATTGCCGAACGCTTCGGCACGCCGACCTACGTCTATTCGCGCGCCCATATAGAGCAGCAATATCGCGCCTATGCCGACGCCCTGCAGGGTATCGAGCATCTGGTGTGTTTCGCCGTCAAAGCCAACTCGAACCTGGGCGTGCTGAACCTGCTGGCGCGTCTGGGTGCCGGGTTTGACATCGTTTCGCGCGGCGAACTGGAACGCGTGCTGGCCGCTGGCGGGCAGCCGGACAAGATCGTTTTCTCCGGCGTCGGCAAGACCCGCGAGGACATGCGCCGCGCGCTGCAAATTGGCGTGCACTGTTTCAATGTCGAATCCACCGACGAACTGGAACGCCTGCAGCTGATCGCCGCCGAGCTGAACGTCAGGGCGCCGGTCTCGCTGCGCGTCAACCCTGACGTGGATGCTGGCACTCATCCGTACATTTCCACCGGCCTGAAAGAAAACAAGTTTGGGATCGCGATTGCCGATGCGGAAGCGGTGTACGCGCGCGCCGCTGCCTTGCCGAACCTGCAGGTGCTGGGCGTCGACTGCCATATCGGCTCGCAGCTGACCACGCTGCCGCCGTTTCTCGATGCTCTGGATCGTCTGCTGGCACTGATCGACCGCCTGGCTGCACGGGGCATCCCCATCCGCCATCTCGATCTGGGCGGCGGCCTGGGCGTGCAGTACCGCGACGAACAACCGCCGCTGGCCGGTGATTACATCGCCGCAGTGCGCGAGCGCCTGGGTGACCGCGCATTGACGCTGGTGTTCGAGCCGGGCCGCTCGATTGTGGCCAACGCCGGCGTGCTGCTGACCCGTGTCGAATACCTCAAGCACACCGAGCACAAAGACTTTGCCATCGTTGATGCAGCGATGAACGACCTGATTCGCCCGGCCCTGTATCAAGCCTGGATGGACGTGGTCGCGGTACAGCCGCGCGCGGCCGCTGCGCGGCCTTACGATATCGTCGGACCAATCTGCGAAACCGGCGACTTCCTCGCCAAAGGCCGCGAACTGGCGCTCGAAGAGGGTGACTTGCTGGCCGTTTGCTCTGCCGGTGCCTACGGCTTTGTCATGAGTTCGAACTACAACACCCGCGGCCGCGCCGCCGAAGTGCTGGTAGATGGCGAGCAGGCGTTTGAAGTGCGCCGCCGTGAGAGCGTGCAGGAACTGTTCGCCACCGAAAGCCTGCTGCCGCGCGACGCGCAAGGATAAAGCCATGTTATTGCGCTTTACCAAGATGCACGGCCTGGGTAACGACTTCATGGTCATCGACCTGGTCAGCCAGCAGGCGCACATCCAGCCCAAGCACGCCAAGCAATGGGGCGACCGGCATACCGGCATCGGCTTTGACCAACTGTTGCTGGTGGAAACGCCGCATAGTCCCGATGTGGATTTCCGCTACCGCATCTTCAACGCCGACGGCTCGGAAGTTGAACAGTGCGGCAACGGTGCACGCTGCTTTGCCCGCTTTGTGCTCGACAAGCGCCTGACGGTAAAGAAGCGCATCAAGGTCGAAACCCGCGGCGGCATCATCGAACTGGAAATGCGTCCCGACGGACAGGTGACCGTCGATATGGGGCCGCCACGCCTGAACCCGGCCGTGATTCCGTTTGTGGCTGACGCCCAAGCCCTGAGCTACGCTGTGGACGTCGAAGGCCAGTGCATTGAATTGGCAGCAGTCTCCATGGGCAACCCGCATGCGGTTATCCGCGTAGACGACGCCGATTCGGCTCCTGTGCAGTCGCTGGGGCCGAAGATCGAGCAACACCCGCGTTTTCCACAGCGGGTGAACGTCGGTTTCCTGCAGATCCTCGACCGCCAGCACGGCAAATTGCGCGTATGGGAGCGCGGCGCGGGAGAAACCCAGGCTTGTGGAACCGGTGCCTGCGCGGCTGCAGTCGCGGCAATTGCTCAGGGCTGGATGGATTCACCGTTGCAGCTTGAGCTGCCTGGCGGCAAGCTATGCATTGAGTGGGCAGGCGCAGGCCAGCCGGTTATGATGACCGGGCCCGCAGTTCGCGTGTATGAAGGGCAGATTCGACTCTAATCGAGCATTGCTATGACCGAAGAACGCAAGGAATCAGTGCTGATTGACTCAGAGATGGTCGCAGGCTACCTGCGCCGTCACCCGGAGTTCTTCGTCGACCATGACGAACTGATTCCCGATCTGCGCATACCTCACTTGCCCGGCGAAGCCGTGTCACTGGTCGAGCGGCAGGTCAAACTGCTGCGTGAGCGCAATATTGAAATGCGCCATCGCCTGTCACAACTGATGGATGTGGCACGCGACAATGATCGCCTGTTCGACAAGACGCGCCGGCTGGTCCTTGATCTGCTTGACGCAGTCAGCCTTGAAGAAATCGTCAGCGCTGTCGAAGACAGTCTGCGCCATGAGTTTCAGGTGCCCTTTGTCAGCCTGATCCTGCTCAGCGAAAACCCCACCGGGGTTGGCCGCTCGGCCAGTCTGGCCGAGGCGCACCAAGCCATCGGCGGTCTGCTGTCGGGCAGCAAAAGCGTGTGCGGCATACTGCGTCCACAAGAGCTGAACTTCCTGTTTGGCGAGGATGAGGGCCCGAAAGTGGGCTCGGCAGCGGTGGTCAGCCTCAATCACCAGGGCCTGCATGGCGTGCTGGCAATCGGCAGCGCCGATCCTTTGCACTACAAGAACTCGCTGGGCACCCTGTTCCTCGGCTATGTCGCAGAAGTGCTGGCCCGGGTGTTGCCACGTTTTGCCACGCCCCTGCGCTCCGTACGATAAACCCGCCTTCCGCCAGCGCAGGTACCTGTCAGCATGCAAAGCCCGCTTGACGCCTACCTTGCTCACTTGCGTAACGAACGCCAGCTGTCCGCCCATACCCTCGCCGCCTATCAGCGTGACTTACAGCGGGTACTGACGCTGTGCCTGAGCGACTCTCTTGCCAGTTGGACGGAGCTCGACACGGCCCGTCTGCGGCGGATGGTGGCGCGCCTGCATCAGCAGGGACAGTCGGGCCGCAGCCTGGCCCGGTTACTGTCAGCGGTACGTGGCCTGTACCAGTATCTGCTGCGCGAAGGCCTCTGCCGGCATGATCCGGCCGACGGCCTGAGTCCGCCCAAAGGCGCACGCAAACTGCCGCGAGCACTGGACGCTGACCGCACCATGCAGTTGCTGGATGGCGGAGTGGAAGATGAATTCATTGCCAGACGCGATCAGGCCTTGCTTGAACTGTTTTACTCCTCCGGCTTGCGCCTTTCCGAGCTGGTCGGGCTGAACCTTGAAGAGCTGGATATGGCTGCCGGACTGGTGCGCGTTCTGGGAAAAGGCGGCAAAGCCCGCGAACTCCCGGTTGGTCGCAAGGCACTGACTGCGCTAAAGACCTGGCTGGAGTTGCGCCTGAGCGCCAAACCCGCCGACAGCGCGCTGTTCATCAGCCGTCAGGGCCGCCGCCTGAGCGCCAGAGCCGTGCAACTGCGGGTCGGTCAGGCTGGCGTACGCGAACTTGGTCAACACGTGCATCCACACATGCTCAGGCACAGTTTCGCCAGCCACATGCTGGAATCGTCGCAGGATTTGCGGGCGGTGCAGGAACTGCTCGGTCATGCCGACATTGCCACCACACAAATCTATACCCATCTGGATTTTCAGCACCTGGCCAAGGTCTACGACAGCGCCCACCCGCGCGCGCGCAGACAAACCAGCACGTCAGAAGATGCCATCCACACAACCTCCGGGAATGAAACGCCATGAGCATCGCGCTGGTCACCTTCGACCTGGATGACACCCTGTGGAACGTGGCGCCAGTGATGCACGGCGCCGAGGCGGCGCTACGCGAATGGCTGGGAACTCACGCACCCTTGCTCGGCCCGGTTCCGGTAGAGCACCTGTGGGCAATCCGCCGCCGGCTGCTGGAAGATGACCCCTCACTGCGCCATCGCCTCAGCGAATTGCGCCGACGCATCCTCGACCTTTCATTGCGCGAGGCCGGTTATGCCACGGCCGAGGCTCTGGAGCTTGCGGAACAAGGCTTTCAGGTATTTCTCCACGCCCGCCACCAGGTCGACCTGTTTCCCGAAGTCCACTCCACTCTGGAAGTGCTGGCCAATCAATACTGTCTGGGCGTGATCACCAACGGCAATGCCGATGTCCGCAGGCTTGGACTGGCCGACTATTTCCGCTTTGCTCTGTCTGCAGAAGAACTGGGCGTGGGCAAGCCGGATCCGCGACCGTTTGAACAGGCGCTGCGACTTTCCGGCGTCAGCGGCGGTCAGGCGGTGCATATTGGGGACCATCCGGGCGACGACATCGCCGGCGCCTTGTCCGCCGGCATGCGCGCCATCTGGTTCAATCCGCAAGGCAAGGCATGGGAAGGTGAGCGTCAGGCGCATGCCGAAATTCGCAATCTGGCAGAACTGCCTGACACCCTGAAACGTCTGGGCAGTTACGCCTGAAAAGCACAAACCCGCCTCATAGAACGGGCTTCTGCCGGGCGAGCCTCAGATAGGCCGACTGCCGTACTTGCTATCCGGCTTCTTGGGCGGATCAGCCACCACGTTCGGATCAATTTCCTGCACCTTGCCGCCACGCGCAAGAAACTCATCCATCGCCCTGGCCAGGGCATCGCGCTCAGCCTGCTTGGCTTCTACCGAAGGCAGCTCTTCTTCCTCGACTACGGCCTTGGCCTTACCTTTGCTGCTGGGGGCCGCTTCGGCACTGTCGCCATCGCCATCCGCATCATCGATATCACCGTCTTCCGCGGCGACATCTTCGCCATCGTCCTCGTCTGTGCCCTCGATGTCGTCTTGCTCGAGTTCTTCGTCGCTCATGTTCTACCTCATGGCCTGCCAAAGCAGTTTATTTATAGCAGTCACAGTCCAAAGTGCCTGTAACCAGAAACAGTTTGAAAGTCTCGGTCGACAACCGGCCGCCACGCACATCAAGGTAGACGTAAAAAGCTGATGGTGCCGGATGATTGGACTTTCGGCGCGCATTCTAGCGCGGTCCCAGAAAAAACAAAGGGCACCCGAAGGTGCCCTTTTCCAAACGCGTCCGAAACAAGGACGCCTGGCGAAACGTCTTACAGGTTATAGCCACGCTCGTTGTGCAGGGAGAGGTCGAGGCCAACTGCCTCTTCTTCTTCGCTGACACGCAGCCCCATGACCATATCCAGCACCTTGAGGATCACAAAAGTGACGATGGCGGTATAGATCACAGTGAAGGCAACACCCTTGAACTGGATGAACAGCTGACCAGGGATATCTTCAACAGTACCGAAACCACCCAGTGCCGGAGCGGCGAATACACCCGTCAGCAGAGCGCCGACGATACCGCCGATACCGTGCACGCCGAAGGCGTCCAGCGAGTCGTCGTAGCCCAGCTTGCGCTTGAGGCTGGTGGCGCAGAAGAAGCAGATCACGCCAGCCGACAGGCCGATCACGATGGCACCCATCGGACCCGCAGTACCGGCAGCCGGAGTGATGGCCACCAGACCGGCAACCACACCGGAAGCAATACCCAGCGCGCTTGGCTTGCCATGGGTCAGCCACTCAGCGGCCATCCAGCCCAGAGCAGCAGCGGCCGTAGCGATCTGGGTAACCAGCATGGCCATGCCGGCAGTTCCGTTCGCCGCTACAGCAGAACCGGCGTTGAAACCAAACCAGCCGACCCACAGCATGGCAGCGCCGACCAGGGTATAACCCAGGTTGTGCGGTGCCATCGGGGTAGTCGGGAAACCCTTGCGCTTGCCGAGGACGATACAGGCCACCAGGCCCGCGATACCGGCGTTGATGTGCACTACGGTGCCACCAGCGAAGTCCAGCACGCCCCAGTCCCACATCAGGCCACCGTTACCGGCCCAGACCATGTGGGCGATCGGTGCGTAGACCAGGGTGAACCAGACGGCCATGAAAATCAGCATCGCCGAGAACTTCATGCGCTCAGCGAAAGCACCGACGATCAAAGCTGGCGTAATAATCGCGAAGGTCATCTGGAAGACCACAAACACGCTTTCCGGAACCAGATAGGTCAGGCTGGCAGGGGTTAGCCCGCTGAGGAATGCCTTACCAAAGCCACCGATGAAAGAGTTCAGGTTAACCACACCCTGCTCCATACCGGTGGTATCGAACGCGATGCTGTAACCGAAGATGACCCACAGGATACTGATGACGCAGGTGATGGCAAAACACTGCATGAGCACAGACAGAACGTTCTTCGAACGCACCATACCGCCGTAGAACAGCGCCAGACCGGGAATGGTCATGAACAGAACCAGCAATGAAGCAACCAGCATCCAGGCGGTGTCGCCGGAGTTGAGGACAGGAGCCGCTGCTTCGTCAGCCATAGCCAGGGCGGGCGTAACGAGGGACAAAAGGGCTCCTAGCCCTGCGATTTTGCGCAGAGTCATGGTGTATCTCCTGAGGCTTTTGGGTTATTTCCAGGGTTGACTGAAGGGTTAAACCGCGTCGGTGCCGGTTTCGCCGGTACGAATACGGATGGCCTGTTCCAGATTGACCACAAAAATCTTGCCGTCACCAATCTTGCCGGTGTTGGCTGCCTTGCTGATGGCCTCGATTACAGCATCCAGCTGCTCATCGGCAATCGCCACATCGATCTTCACTTTTGGCAGAAAATCGACGACGTACTCCGCACCGCGATACAACTCGGTGTGGCCCTTTTGCCGACCAAATCCCTTGACCTCGGTAACGGTAATGCCCTGCACACCGATCTCAGACAACGACTCGCGTACATCATCCAGTTTGAACGGCTTGATAATCGCAGTGACTAACTTCATGTAACTCTCTCCCGTATTTGGTGGACTTGCCTCAGGAAACAAACCCGCGACAAGTCTATGCGCTGCGTCCGACTTTTGTAACAGTCCGGAATAACCTGCTCAGGTCAGTCCAGGTTCAGAATCACCGAAAGGGCAAAACCCCCGGCCTGATGCACCTTAACCGTCATGGCACATGTCTCGACAGAGCCTTTGCAGAATGCTTGCCAGTTTTATAAAAGTCATAAATTACATGTAGTTACTTGAATCATGCAGATCATGCGATACACCTGAGGCAAACCGGCGCGCACCACACTGGTGCGCAACAGATCCCCCTGATGCGCAATTTTTGTGCAAACACCAGCCACAAGAGCGACCAACACGGCGCATGCTAAACTGCCGCCTGTTTTCCACAGGAACCGCATCATGTTGCCGCCCAAAGCCCTGCTCGACACCCTGGCTGGTCACGCTTCCCGCCTGTTCAATGGTGAAACCCCGCTGCCGCATGCCGAGATCGAGACTCAACTCAAGGCCTTGCTGCAAAGTGCGTTCAGCAAACTGGATCTGGTCAGCCGTGAAGAGTTTGATAGCCAGATGACCGTTCTGGCACGCACGCGCAGCCGACTCGAAAGTCTGGAAGCCAAAGTCGCCGAGCTGGAAGCCCGGCTTAATCCACCCGCCAGCTAATTCCTAGCCGGCGGGAATGATCAAGGAGTGATCATGTCCCTGGCCATCGTCAACAGTCGCGCCCAAGTCGGCGTGGAAGCCCCCGCAGTCACCGTTGAAGCGCATCTGGCCAACGGCCTGCCGTCGCTGACGCTGGTGGGCCTGCCCGAAACGGCCGTCAAGGAAAGCAAGGACCGCGTGCGCAGCGCGATCCTCAATTGCGGTTTCGAGTTCCCGGCGCGACGCATTACCCTCAACCTGGCGCCGGCCGACCTGCCCAAGGATGGCGGCCGCTTCGATCTGGCCATTGCGCTGGGCATTCTGGCCGCCAGTGGACAGATTCCTGCTGACAGCCTTGCCGGTCTGGAGTGTCTGGGCGAGCTGGCGCTGTCGGGCGCGATACGTCCGGTGCAGGGGGTACTGCCTGCCGCACTGGCCGCACGCGCAAGCGGACGAACGCTGGTAGTGCCCAGGGAGAATGCTGAAGAAGCCTGCCTGGCCTCCGGGTTGAACGTGCTGGCTGTCGACCATCTGCTGCAACTGGCCGCACACTGCCTGGCCAGCGAGCGGCTCCAGCCATTTCAGTCACAAGGGCTTGCGCGCATCAGCGACCCTTATCCAGACCTGGCAGACGTACAGGGTCAGCAGGCCGCCAAGCGTGCGCTGCTGATTGCCGCAGCCGGCTCGCACAACCTGCTGCTGACCGGGCCGCCCGGCACCGGAAAAACCCTGCTGGCCAGCCGCCTGCCGGGACTGCTGCCGCCACTGGAAGAGCAGGAAGCGCTGGAAGTGGCAGCCATTCATTCGCTGGCCAGCAGCACACCGCTGGATCGCTGGCCACAACGGCCCTTCCGGCAACCCCACCACAGCGCCTCCGGGCCGGCGCTGGTGGGAGGCGGCAGCCGACCACGTCCGGGCGAAATCACGCTGGCCCACCAAGGCGTGCTGTTTCTCGACGAACTGCCCGAATTTGATCGCAAGGTACTCGAAGTACTGCGCGAACCACTCGAAAGCGGGCAGATCGTGATCGCCAGGGCCAATGACAAGGTGCGCTTTCCGGCCCGATTTCAACTGGTCGCCGCAATGAACCCTTGCCCCTGCGGATATCTGGGCGACCCGGGCGGCCGCTGCCGCTGCTCGCCGGAGCTGATTCAGCGCTATCGCAACAAGCTCTCCGGGCCACTGCTCGACCGCATCGACCTGCACCTGACGGTAGCGCGCGAGGCAACCAGCCTGAATTGCCCGGCAGACACACATGACAGCAGCGCACATGGCGCCGCCAAAGTCGCCGCCGCGCGCCAGCGGCAACAGTCGCGTCAGGGCTGCGCCAATGCTTTTCTCGACCTCGACGGCCTGCGCCAGCACTGCCCGCTTGGTAGCAACGATCAGCGCTGGCTGGAAAACGCCTGCGAACGCATGAACCTGTCGCTGCGCGCCGCCCACCGCATTCTCAAGGTTGCACGCACGCTGGCGGATCTCGAACAAGCACCATGTATCACTCGCGAGCATCTGGCAGAGGCGCTGCAATACCGGCCGAACGGCCCTGGTTGACCGCCAACCCAAGGCCAAAAGCTATCGAATTTGAACTTATCTAACAGAAAGACTATCAAACGGATCCTGGAAACGTCCTGCTGCCCCTGGCGGCCATCCGATCAAAAGGAGAACTGCACCCATGGAGGCAACCCCGTCTTCGCGTTCCACCCTCAACCCGCCGGTGTTTTTCGGAGCTACCGCCCTGATTGCGCTGATCGTGCTGTTCAGCAGCCTGTGGCAAGCCCGGGCCCAGGCGCTGTTCACTGTCGTGCAGGGCTGGATCATCAGCAACGCCAGCTGGTTCTATGTGCTGACCGTCGCCCTGATACTGATCAGTCTGGTGTTTCTCGCCACCAGCCGCTACGGCGAAATCAAGCTGGGCCCGGAGCACAGCCGTCCGGACTACAGCAACACCAGCTGGTTTGCCATGCTGTTCAGTGCCGGCATGGGTATTGGCCTGATGTTCTTCGGCGTCGCCGAGCCCTTGATGCACTTTGCCAGCCCGCCGGTCGGCGATGGCGGCACTGTCGAGGCTGCCCGCGAAGCGATGAAGCTCACTTTCTTCCACTGGGGCCTGCATGCCTGGGGAATCTACGCCATCGTTGCGCTGATCCTGGCCTACTTCTGCTATCGCCATGACCTGCCGCTGAGCCTGCGCTCGGCGCTCTACCCGCTGATCGGCGAACGCATTCACGGACCGATCGGTCATGCAGTGGATATTTTCGCCATTCTCGGCACGGTCTTCGGCATCGCCACCACCCTGGGTTACGGCGTGCTGCAGATCAACAGCGGTTTCCACCACCTGTTCGGCCTGCCGGTCAGCACGCCGGTACAAGTCGGCATGATCGCCGTGATCTGCGCTCTGGCTACCCTGTCAGTGGCCAGCGGCCTGAACAAGGGTATCCGCATCCTCTCCGAACTGAACCTGGGGCTGGCGGTATTGCTGATGCTGTTCGTGTTGACACTCGGGCCGACGGCGTTTCTGCTCAATACCCTGCTGCAGAACAGCGGCGCTTATTTGGGAGAAATCGTCAGCAAGACGTTCAACCTGTATGCCTATCAGTCCAGCGACTGGATTGGCGGCTGGACCTTGCTCTACTGGGGCTGGTGGCTGTCCTGGTCGCCGTTTGTCGGACTGTTTATTGCGCGTATTTCACGCGGACGGACGATCCGCGAATTCATCTGCGGGGCGCTGCTGGTACCGACCGCCTTCACCTTTCTGTGGATGACCGTGTTTGGCGACACGGCGATCCACATGGTGCTGTTCCAGGGTATCGACAGCCTGACCGAAACGGTCAAGGCCGACAGCTCGCTGGCCCTGTTCGTGCTGCTCGAGCAGCTGCCGTGGTCGAACCTGTTGTCGCTGCTGGCGGTGTGCATGGTGATCGTGTTTTTCATCACCTCCGCCGACTCCGGCGCTCTGGTGCTGGATATGCTGGCAAGCCACGGCAGCCAGCCATCGCCCAAGTGGCAACGGCTGTTCTGGTCAGTGCTGATCGGCGTAGTGGCCGCGGTGTTGATGCTCGCCGACGGCCTCAAAGCCCTGCAAACAGCCACCATCGCCAGTGCCCTGCCATTTGCCATGGTGCTGCTGGCGATGCTCTGGGGGCTGTTCAAGGCGCTGCGTCTGGATGCCGCCAAGCGCAGCCTGCAGCAGTATCCACGCAATTCCGCAGCAGTAAACAGCGAGCAAGGCGGCTGGCAACGACGGTTGCGCAACATCGCCATGCTGCCGCGCCGAAGTCACGTCAATCGATTCATCCGCGAGGTGGTTCATCCAGCCTGCCAGGCCGTCTGCAGTGAGCTGCTCAAACAGGGCCTGAAGGCCAGTGTAGGCAGTGAAGATGATCGCGTGTGGCTGAGCGTGGCGCACGGCGCCGAAGTGGACTTCCGCTACGAGGTGCGTCCGCGCGCCCTGACGCAACCCAACTTCAGCCAACCCGAGGGCTCGACACCCGCTGCAGAGACACGCAAGTACTTCCGGGCCGAAGTACACCTGAGCGAGGGCGGCCAGGACTATGACCTGATGGGTTGGGGGCGCGAAGAAGTGATCGGTGACATCCTCGACCAGTACGAACGGCACCTGCACTTCCTGCATCTGGTGCGTTAACTCCGCTATGGGCGCAGATACGTCACCGGCGGCAGGTGGAGGGATTGGATATCCGCCAGAAGGAAATCGCGCAGCCGGTGAAAACGCTCCTGACCGCGCCGCGCCTTTGGCCACACCAGGTAATAACTGCAACCACTGAAAACCGCCGTCGGCAAGGGCAACGCCAGCCGGCCCTGCTCAACGTCCTCGGTGACCAGCAACAAATCGCCAATCGACACGCCGTATCCGCGAGCGGCAGCGACAATGCCCAACTCGAGCATATCGAAGACCTGACCGCCTTTGAGCGGCACCTGAGCGCTCAGCCCCGTGGCCTGCAGCCACTGCCGCCAGTCGCGGCGATCCGGCGTCGGGTGCAGTTGCTCGGCGGCCTGCAGGCGCGCCACATCCCAGTCACCGTCGACTGCGGCTTGCGCTGCACACACCGGAATCAGCCACTCATCGAACAACTTGGCGTGTTCCCAGCCATCGGGAATCACCCCGTCATTGAGCAATACGGCGCAGTCGAAAGGTTCACGCTCGAAATCCACCCGGTCGACATCCATCCACGCTGCCGTCAGCTGCACTTCGATATCCGGTTGCTGCAGGCGAAAGCGCGACAGTCGCGCCAGCAGCCAGCGCATGGTCAACGTGGAGGGCGCCTTCAGGCGCAGCACCGCCTCATCCGCACGCAAACCGGCGCAGGCACTTTCCAGCGCCGCAAAGCCCTGCTGCAAACCGGGCAATAACAAGCGTCCCGGCTCGGTCAGGCGCAAGCCGCGACCCTGACGTTCGAACAGGCGGCAGCCAAAGTCCGTTTCCAGCGTACGCACATGGCGACTGACCGCACTCTGGGTGAGCGCCAGTTCTTCTGCCGCCCGCGTATACGACAAATGCCGCGCCGCGGCTTCAAACGCACGCAAGGCATAGAGCGCTGCAAGACGGCTCATGAATGATTAAAACTCATATCAGACATAGCTTTAATCCTTTTGTTGTGATGCCTGCTTAGGCATGAGAATAGCTTTTTTGCTGCTCCAACGAACAGCATCCAACATATTAATGATGATTTTCAATCATGCCTGATTTACGCCGTCGCGAACTGGCCGCACTCCTCAGACTCAGCGGTCCACTGGTAGCTGCGCAGCTGTCACAGGTACTGATGGTGTTTACCGACACCGTGATGATGGGCCTGCTCGGCCCCGCGGAACTGGCCTCGGGAGGGCTCGGAGCTTCCAGCTACAACCTGATATCGATCTTCTGTGTTGGCGTCATGGCTGCGGTTGGCAATCTGGTGGCGATACGCCACGGTGCCGGTGACAACCCGGGCGTTCGCGCCATGGCTCAGGCCGGCATCTGGGTAGCGCTGGGTCTGTCGTTGATCGCCGGCTTGCTGCTGTGGAATATTGAACCCGTGCTGCACCTGGCCGGCCAGCGGCCGGAGAACATTGCAGGCGCCATGCGCTACCTGAGCTGCCTGATTTTCGCCCTGCCGGGTTATCTGCTGTTCATGGCCTTGCGCGGATTTACCAGCGCACTGGGCAAACCAGGCCCCGTACTGGCCATCAGCCTGTGCGGGGTGGCACTGAACTTTGTGCTTAATCTGGCTTTTATCAAGGGCCTGTTTGGTCTGCCACAACTGGGGTTGGCGGGCATTGGCCTGGCCACTGCCATGGTGATGAACGCCATGGCGTTAACGCTTGCCCTGTACATCCACCGGCAGGCGTTTTACCAGCAATGGCCCCTGCTGAGAGGCTTGCTGCGACCGAATCTGCAGCAGCTGCGCGAGAACTTGCGGCTGGGTTTGCCGATTGGCGGCACCTACATCGTCGAGTCTGGGTTATTTTTTGTTGCCGCCCTGTGCATGGGCGTGATGGGCAGCACGGCACTGGCGGCTCATCAGATCGCCATCCAGGCTGTTTATGTCGCCTTCATGGTGCCGGTTGGGATTTCCTACGCCGCCAGCCTGCGCATTGGCCAGCATTACGGCGCGGCTAACTGGCAAGCCGCCCGACAGACCGGCCGACTGGCAATCGGCCTGGGCGCCACCTGCATGCTGCTATTTGCCTTGCTGTTCTGGCTGGCCCCGCAGTGGGTCATCGGGCTGTTTCTGGACCCCACGGTTGCGGCCAATCAGGCGGTGATCGAACTGGCCGTAACGCTGCTGGCGGTCGCGGCCTGGTTTGAACTGTTCGACGGCCTGCAAACCATCGCCATGGGCACTATCCGCGGCCTCAAGGACGCCAAAACCACCCTGCTGATCGGGCTGGTTTGCTATTGGGGAATCGGCGCCCCGGCAGCCTGGCTGCTGGCATTCAGCGCCGGCTGGGGCGCCACCGGGGTCTGGTGGGGACTGGCGCTCGGACTGGCTTGCGCCGCGCTGGCGCTGATACTGGCGTTTGAGTGGAAAACGCGGCGCCTGCTAAGACCACCGAAGATTGAGCCAAGCCCGCTTATGGATGCCGCACTGTAGCCATCAGTAAACGCTGCGCAACTGGCGGGCACCGCGCTCTTCACGTTCGATCAGGAAATTGGCCAGCTCCGACAATGGCAAGGCATGACTGATCAGGTAGCCCTGCGCCTGATCACAACCGAACTGGCGGAGCATTTCCAACTCCTGTGGTGTTTCCACACCCTCGGCCACCACTTCCAGATTCAGGGAATGCGCCAGATTGATGATCGCCTTGACCATCTGCCGCTGCTCGATATGGTCGACCATGCCGGTGACAAAGGTCTTGTCTACTTTCAGCACCGCGATTGGCAGGTTCGCCAGGTGAGAGAAAGACGAGAAGCCCGTGCCGAAGTCATCCAGCGAAAAACGCGCGCCCAACTCACCCAGTGTCTGCATGGTCTTGAGCACATAATCGCTGCGGCTCATGACCGCGGTTTCGGTCAACTCGAACTCCAGCCACTGGGCATCGACAGTTGAGCCGGCAATCAGGTGCTGCAAGGTAGGCAGCAACTGGCTGTCCTGGAACTGCCGGAACGACAGGTTCATCGCCATATGCAGGGTCGGCAGGCCACAGGCGTGCAGCCAGCCGGCATCGCGCAGCGCCCGCGCGATCACCCAGTAACCCAGCGGCACAATCAACCCGGTTTGCTCAGCCAGCGGAATGAACTCCTGCGGCGGCAACAAACCCCGCTCGGGATGCCGCCAGCGCACCAGCGCCTCCAGACCGACCACCCGACCACTATTGAGATTCAGTCGCGGCTGGTAATGCAATTCCAGTTCATCGCGACGCAGGGCACGGCGCAATTCGGCTTCCTGATCCGCTCGGCTGTGCGCACTGCTGTACACCCGCTCATCATAAATCTGGAACGTGCAGCCTTCCTCGGCCTTGGCTTGCTGCATGGCGATATTCGCATGCCAGAGCATCAAATCGGCGCCGGCAGCACCGCGCTCCTGGACCAATCCCATGCTGCAGCCGAGCAACAGGCTTTCACCATCGATCCAGTAAGGCTCCGATAGCGCCTCCATGGCCCGCGCCGCCTGCAACTCGATCCAGCCCGGCAGCATGTCCGGCGCTTCCAGCAGAATGGCAAATTCGTCGCTGCCCACCCGCGCCAGGGTAGCGTCCGAACCAAAACTGGCGCGCAAGCGCGACACCACTTGCCGGATCAACCGGTCACCGGCCTGCTGACCCAGACCATCATTGACCTTCTTGAAATTGTCCATGTCCAGACAGGCCAGAATCAGCCGACCGGTATCGCCAGCTTCGAGACGATTATTCAACAAGGCCTGGAATGACTGCCGATTGGCAATACCGGTAAGGGCATCCTGGCCGGACTGGCGCTGATGGGTGAAATGCTCGCGCAGGGCATGCAGGCAACGCCGCAGCACTTCAGCATTGAGCGTGTCACTCGCTAGCCAGTCATGCACATGAGTAGGCATGACCGCTGGCGAAGCCTCCAGCAGCAACACCTGCGGCCAGGCGCAGGTACCGGCTTCAGGCAGGCAATCGGGAGTAGCGAAAATCAGCGCCGGCGATTCCTGACAAAAGCGCTTGCCGGCCTCCCAGCTGGACGCAGCAAACAACAATCCGGCCTGCCCCAGGCTAAGCAATAGCGATCCCAGCCGCTCAGCCCACTGGGCATCTTCGGCTAGCACCAGCAGTCGCAGGGCATCGCTCTGGCAGGACAAGGAACCTCCGGGCACTACTTAAGAATCCACTTTAAAGAAGTTACTTTAACTTCGCGATGAATCTCAATATACAACATAGAGTTATGCGCGCAATAAAGGCTAATAAAAAACTTAAAACAATATTTTGACGCCAATCCGGCAAAATGCTAGAAAGCCGCATTCTTGACGCTTCCAGCCCGGATTAAGGCCTTCCGCCAGCCGACAGACGGCATATTGCCTGACCCGCCAGCCCGTTCTTTGCAGCGTGCTTTGTAGGGGTGCCTGCTCTAAAATGCGCCGCACATCCGCCTCAGACCGCACCCTCCATGTCCCGACTCAACCCCCGCCAGCAGGAAGCCGTGCACTATGTTGGCGGCCCCATGCTGGTGCTGGCCGGCGCAGGCTCGGGCAAGACCAGCGTGATCACCCGCAAGATCGCCTACCTGATCCAGAAGTGCGGTATCCGCGCCCAGCATATTGTGGCCGTGACCTTTACCAACAAGGCCTCACGGGAAATGAAGGAGCGCGTCGGCAGCCTGCTGCATGGCAGTGAAGGCAAAGGGCTGACCGTTTCGACCTTTCACAACCTGGGCCTGAACATCATCCGCAAGGAGCATGTGCGCCTGGGCTACAAACCCGGCTTCTCGATCTTCGATGAAACCGACGTGAAATCCCTGCTCACCGACATCATGCAGAAGGAATACGCCGGCGATGACGGCGTCGACGAGATCAAGAACCTGATCGGCAACTGGAAGAACGAACTGGTCATGCCCGAGCAGGCCCTTGCCAGCGCCCGCAACCCGCGCGAGCAGACCGCCGCCATCGTTTACCTGCACTATCAGCGCACCCTCAAAGCCTACAACGCGGTGGACTTCGACGACCTGATCATGCAGCCGGTGAAGCTGCTGCAGGAGCATGCAGACATCCTCGAAAAGTGGCAGAACCGCATTCGCTATCTGCTGGTCGATGAATATCAGGACACCAACACCAGCCAATACCTGCTGGTAAAACTGCTGGTTGGCATGCGCAACCAGTTCACCGTGGTTGGCGATGATGACCAGTCAATTTACGCCTGGCGCGGCGCCCGGCCGGAAAACCTCAATCAGCTGAAGACCGACTACCCCTCGCTCAAGGTGGTGATGCTGGAGCAGAACTACCGCTCCACCAGTCGCATCCTCAAGTGCGCCAACACCCTGATCGCCAACAACCCGCATGCCTTCGAAAAGCAGTTGTGGAGCGACATGGGCCACGGCGACGAGATCCGCGTGATCCGCTGCCGCAACGAAGAAGCCGAATGCGAGCGCGTGGCGATGGAGATTCTCACCGAGCATCTGCGCACGGAGCGCCCCTACAACGACTTCGCCATCCTCTACCGCGGCAACTACCAGGCCAAGCTGATGGAGCTGAAACTGCAGCACCACCAGATTCCTTACCGGCTATCCGGCGGCACCAGCTTCTTCGCCCGTCAGGAGGTCAAAGACCTGATGTCGTATTTCCGCCTGCTGGTGAACCCGGAGGACGACAACGCCTTTCTGCGGGTGATCAATGTGCCGCGCCGGGAGATCGGCTCGACCACGCTGGAAAAACTCGGGAACTACGCCACCGGGCGCAAGATCAGCATGTATGCCGCCTGCAGCGAAGCCGGCCTGACCACCCAGCTGGACAGTCGCTACAGCGAACGCCTGGCGCGCTTCACCGCCTGGATGGACAAGATCCGCCAGCAGTGTGCACAGAGCGACCCGATTGCCGTACTGCGCAGCATGGTGATGGACATCGACTACGAGAACTGGCTGCGGCAGAACGCTTCCAGTGACAAGGTGGCCGACGCGCGCATGGGCAACGTGTGGTTTCTCATCGACGCCCTGAAGAACACCCTGGAGAAGGATGAGGAAGGCAACATCACCATCGAAGAAGCGATCGGCAAGCTGGTGTTGCGCGACATGCTCGAACGCCAGCAGGAGGAAGAAGAGGGCGCCGAAGGGGTACAGATGATGACGCTGCACGCATCAAAAGGGCTGGAATTTCCTTCGGTGTTCATCCTTGGCGTGGAAGAAGAGTTATTGCCGCATCGCTCCAGTATCGAGGCCGACAGCATCGAAGAGGAGCGGCGCCTGGCTTACGTGGGCATCACCCGCGCGAGGCACAACCTGACCCTGACATACGCCGCCAAACGCAAGCAGTTCGGCGAAATCATGGACTGCTCGCCAAGCCGCTTTCTGGATGAACTGCCGACCGAAGACCTGCAATGGGAAGGACTCGACGACACCCCGGTCGAAGTCAAGGCCGTGCGTGGCAACTCGGCACTGGCCGATATCCGCGCCATGCTCAAACGCTGAATCGCCGGCCATAAAAAAACCGCCTCGCGGCGGTTTTCTGTTGCCAGGCATGGGTTACAGGCCGGACATCTTCTCGATAGCGGCTTTGAGCTCATCATCGGTACAGGTCGCGCAGGTGCCTTTGGGTGGCATGGCGTTGATACCGGCAATCGCCGATTTCAACAGACCATCGACACCACCTTTGGCATCGGCACGAGCTTTCCATGCGGCTGTATCACCGGTCTTGGGGGCACCCAGAACGCCACTGCCATGGCAAGCGCCGCAGTGCGCCGCAATCACATCATCGGCGGATCGGGCACCACCAGCAGCAGCTGGAGCGGCCGCAGCAGTCATGCCTTTGCACTCTTCGCCCTGAACACAGACCTGACCGACTGGCGCGATCCGCTGGGCAATGTCAGAACTCTGGTTAGCGGCCTGAGCGCTTGCTGCCCACAGAGTCAACACGACAGCCTGTGCTGTCAGCATTTTTTTAATCAGGTTCATGTGCACCCTCATCCTGGCTAGTCGGGCCCGCAGCCACGGTATTGGCGGGCAGGCGGCCAGTATAGCCATAAGCCCGTCGCGCTGAAACAGCACAGCTTGTCGCAGCCTGCCGGCAAATCAGAAATTCGCCGGGGTAGTCGCACTGATCAGCCGAGCAGGCTGGTCGAACGGATTACGGAAGCGATGCGGACGGGTGCTTTCGAAGTAGTAACTGTCGCCACTCTCGAGAATGAACAGCTCCGAACCGACGGTCAGCTCCAGACGACCGGAGACCAGCACGCCAGCCTCTTCGCCTTCGTGATTGAGCATTTCTTCGCCGGTATCAGAGCCTGGCGGATAGGTTTCATCGAGGAAAGCCAGCGCGCGCACCCGATGTCCCTTGCCCACCAGACGCATGCTCACGGTGCCACTGGACAAATCGGTCAATTCGTCAGCCTTGTAAACGATTTGGGCGGCGCCGTTCTCCTCGAAATCCACCGAGAAGAACTCGACCAGCGACATCGGGATGCCTGCCAACACTTTCTTCAGGGAACTGATCGAGGGACTGACGCTGTTCTTTTCAATCATCGAAATGGTGCTGTTGGTCACGCCAGCACGCTTTGCCAGCTCGCGCTGGGACAGGCCTTTTAGCTTGCGAATGGATTGCAGCCGTACACCTACGTCCAATGTGAAAACCTCTCTTGGGCCAATTGCTTACAAGTCGGCATGATGGCAAGAGTGTTCAGTATTTTCAACAGCGACAGGCTAAATAATGCTCAATTGCGCCATTAATCGCCCAGATAGATGCGCTCGGCACGGCGCAGGTTGCAGAACAACTCATAAGGAATGGTTTCTGCGCGCATCGCCACCTCACTGGCCAGCACGTTAGCCCCCCACAGCTCGACCCGACTTCCCAGGCCCGATTGCGGCAGATCACTCAGGTCGACCGTCAGCATATCCATCGAAACCCGGCCAATCAGCCGCGCTGGCCGGCCATCGACAAACACTGGCGTGCCCGTCGGTGCGTGGCGCGGGTAGCCATCGGCATAGCCCATGGCTACCACGCCAACCCGGGTCGGCTTGTCCGCCACAAAGCTGGCGCCATAACCTACCGGCTCACCGGCAGGCAGTTCGCGCACGCTGATGATCTTCGACTCCAGCGTCATGACCGGACGCAGCCGGGCCGCCTGCGCTTGTGGCTGCTCAAACGGAGTTGCGCCGTAAAGCATGATGCCGGGGCGCACCCAATCACTGGGCACGCTGGGCCAGCCCAAAATCGCCGGGGAGTTGCGCAAGCTGACTTCCGCCTGCAGACCCTGACGAGCCTGCTCGAACACCAACACTTGCTCCTGGCTGCGCGAACAATCCAGTTCATCGGCGCGGGCAAAGTGGCTCATCAAGACGATGTGATCGACTTTGCCGCTGACATGCAGGCGCTGCCAGGCATCACGAAACGCCTGCGGATTCAGCCCGACCCGGTGCATGCCCGAATCCAGCTTGAGCCAGACCCGCAACGGCTTATGCAGTACCGCGAGCTCAATCGCTTCCAACTGCCACAGCGCATGCACCACACACCACAGGTCATGCTGCTCGATCAGCGCCAGCTCGGCGGCTTCAAAGAAACCTTCCAGTAGCAGGATCGGCTTGCGGATACCGGCTGCGCGGAGTTCCAGTGCTTCCTCGATGCACGCCACGGCAAAGCCATCGGCCTCATCCTGCAGTGCCTGCGCACAGCGCACCGCACCGTGCCCATAGGCATCCGCCTTGACCACTGCCAACGCACGCGCTCCGCTGAGCTCGCGGGCCAGTTGATAGTTGTGACGCAAGGCTTGCAGGTCGATCAGGGCTCGGGCTGGACGCATGGAGGGCTTCTTTTAAATCAAAAAAACCGGCGCAAGCGCCGGAAAAGGTGAGCAAATTATGCCAGAGCGGCAACTACCGACAGTTCGACAAGTATTTCTGGCTCGCAGAGCTTGGCCTCCACTGTCGCACGGGCTGGGGCAACGCCTTCGGGCAGCCACTGGTCCCAGACCTGGTTCATGCCCGCAAAGTCGGCATCGATATCTTTCAGATAAATGGTGACCGAGAGAATCTTCGAGGTATCACTGCCCGCCTCGCGCAACAGCTGCTCGATGTTGGCCAGCGTTTCGCGGGTTTGCTGCTGGATACCCGCGCTCATGTCGTTGCCGACCTGACCGGCCAGATAGACCGTTCCGTTATGAATTACGATCTGACTCAGTCGACGGTTAGTTTGCAGTCGCTGGATGGGCATTCAGGCGCTCCTCGGAAATCTTGCCGTAACGGGAAATATCCAGACCGGCAGCACTGATCTGTGGACGCTTGCGCGCAATCAGATCGGCCAGCAGGCGACCAGAGCCGCAAGCCATGGTCCAGCCCAGTGTTCCATGCCCGGTATTCAGGAACAGATTGCGATATGGCGTTGCCCCCACGATCGGCGTACCGTCCGGGGTGGTCGGACGCAAACCGGTCCAGAACTCGGCGCGCTGCAAATCCCCGCCCTGCGGGTACAGATCATTGGTGATCATTTCCAGCGTAGCGCGGCGCTTGGGATTGAGCGACAGGTCAAAGCCGGCAATTTCTGCCATGCCCCCGACACGGATGCGGTCATCGAAGCGGGTGATCGCGACCTTGTAGGTCTCATCGAGGATGGTCGATGTCGGCGCCATGCTCGCATCGGTAATCGGCACAGTCAGCGAATAGCCCTTGAGCGGATAAACGGGCGCCTTGATTCCCAGCGGCTTGAGCAGCTGCGGACTGTAGCTGCCCAGCGCCAGCACATAGCGGTCAGCCGTTTCCAGCTTGCCGTCGATCAGCACGCCGTTGATCTGGTCGCCGGCAAACTCAAGCTGCTGAATGTTCTGGCCAAAGCGGAACTCGACACCCAACTGGCGCGCCATTTCGGCCAGCTTGGTGGTAAACACCTGACAATCGCCTGTCTGGTCATTCGGCAAACGCAACGCGCCGGCCAGTTTGCCGGTAACACCGGCAAGCGCTGGCTCGACACGGGCAATGCCGGCGCGATCAAGCAATTCAAACGGCACGCCGGATTGCTGCAGCACAGCTATATCCTTGGCCGCGTTGTCCAGTTGAGCCTGGGTACGGAACAACTGGGTGGTCCCCAGTTGACGGCCCTCGTAAGCAATGCCGGTTTCGGCACGCAATTCATCGAGACAGTCACGGCTGTACTCGGACAAGCGCACCATGCGCTCCTTGTTGACGGCGTAGCGGGCGGAGGTGCAGTTGAGCAACATCTGCGTCATCCACAGATATTGATCGACATCGCCGGTAAGTTTGATGGCCAGTGGCGCGTGCTTTTGCAGCAGCCACTTGATGGCCTTGAGCGGCACGCCCGGCGCCGCCCAGGGAGAAGCATAACCGGGGGAAACCTGACCGGCGTTGGCAAAGCTGGTTTCCAGCGCAGGGGCCGGCTGACGATCCACCACCACCACCTCGAAACCGGCACGCGCCAGATAGTACGCACTCGCCGTACCAATCACACCGCTACCCAGCACCATAACCCGCATGTCGTTCTCCCTCGCGGCGGCCGAACCACGCGCGTTTGTTATTTCGAGCAAGAATGCTGCGCAGTATAGGAAGGCTTCAATAGTGTGTTTAACTGTTTAAATAGCTATATTCGAGAACATATCTCGGCAAACACCGCATTTACAGAGTGGTATCCACCATGAGAACCCAGCATCAGAGCCGCCGCGAACTGGACAAGATCGACCGAAATATTTTACGAATCCTGCAAAGCGAAGGGCGCATCCCTTTCACTGAACTGGGCGAGCGGGTCGGACTGTCAACTACGCCTTGCACCGAGCGTGTCCGGCGCCTGGAACGTGAAGGGGTGATCATGGGCTACCACGCCCGGCTTAACCCGCAACAACTGAAAGCCAGCCTGCTGGTGTTTGTCGAGATCAGTCTGGACTACAAGTCCGGCGATACCTTCGAGGAGTTCCGCCGCGCCGTACTAAAACTGCCGCATGTACTGGAATGTCATCTGGTCAGTGGTGACTTCGACTACCTGGTCAAGGCGCGCATCAACGAGATGGCCTCGTACCGCAAGTTGCTGGGTGACATCCTGCTGAAACTGCCGCATGTCCGGGAATCGAAAAGCTATATCGTCATGGAGGAGGTCAAGGAAAGCCTGACGCTGCCCATAGCAGACTGACTACTTATTACACGCTGGCATGCGCTCATTCGTCGTTTTTCCCTACACAACCAAGTGTTTTTCCTGAATCGAGGTTGGCGAGCGTCTGACTACAGGTTTATCCTTTGTAAAATTTTGCGAACACTCACTACAGGATTTCATACATGAATGCCCCCGTTCATTCCGATCAGCACGCCAATTCGTATTACGCCGCCACCCGCAGTCGTAGCCTGAACTGCGCCAAGCTGGAGGGCTCGGTCAACGCCGATGTGTGCATCATTGGCGGGGGTTTCTCGGGGCTGAATACCGCCATCGAGCTGGCGGAGCGCGGCCTCTCGGTGATCGTGCTGGAAGCACGCAAGATCGGCTGGGGTGCCAGCGGGCGCAACGGTGGCCAGCTGATTCGTGGCGTGGGTCACGGTGTTGAGCAGTTCGAATCAGTGATCGGCACCAGCGGCGTGCGCGACCTCAAGCTGATGGGCCTGGAAGCGGTCGAGATCGTTCGCCAGCGTGTCGAAAAGTACCAGATCGATTGCGACCTGACCTGGGGTTACTGCGATCTGGCCAACAAGCCGGCCCACGTGGAAGGCTTTCTGGAAGATTACGAAGAACTGAAAAGCCTGGGCTATCGCCACGAAATGCGCATGCTGCGCAAGGACGAAATGGCCAGCGTGGTGGGTTCCAGCCTGTATGCCGGCGGCATGATCGACATGGGTTCCGGTCATCTGCATCCGCTCAATCTGGCGATCGGCGAAGGACTGGCAGCACAGTCACTGGGTGTGCGCCTGTTCGAGGGGTCTGCCGTGACCCGCATCGACTACGGCAGCGAAGTGCGCGTGCACACCGCCAGCGGCGAAGTCCGGGCCAAGACCCTGGTACTGGCCTGCAACGCTTACATGAACGACCTCAACCCGGAACTGGGCGGCAAGATTCTCCCGGCCGGCAGCTATGTCATCGCCACCGAGCAGCTCGGCGAATCTGCCGCCAGGCAACTGATTCCGCAGAACATGGCCCTGTGCGATCAGCGCGTGACCGTGGACTACTTCCGCCTGTCCGCTGACAACCGTCTGCTGTTCGGCGGCGCCTGCCACTACTCCGGCCGCGATCCCGCTGACATCGCCGCCTACATGCGGCCGAAAATGCTCAAGGTGTTCCCGCATCTGGCCGACGTGAAGATCGAGTACCAGTGGGGCGGCATGATCGGCATCGGCGCCAACCGCCTGCCGCAGATCGGCCGCCTCAAGGATCACGCCAATGTGTTCTACGCCCAGGCCTATGCCGGACACGGCGTGAATGCCACGCACCTGGCCGGCAAGCTGCTCGGTGAAGCCATCACCGCTCAGCACAGCAGCGGCTTCGACATCTTCGCCAAGGTGCCGCATATGACTTTCCCCGGCGGCAAACACCTGCGTTCACCGCTGCTGGCGCTGGGCATGCTCTGGTACCGCGCACGCGAGGCTGCCGGCCTGCACTGAAACACTGGCTGCAACTGCCCGCCGCAATGGCGGGCAGGCTTCTTAACGCTGACCAGGTTGCGCAAAGGGCGGCCGGCGAATTGCCATCACGACAAATCCCGCAGCTCCCAGCGCCATCAGCAGCGGCAGCGCATGACTGCTCAGCCACTGGCTGGCGCCGCCGGTACTGAGCGGCCCGAGCAGACAACCCAGCCCCCACAACAAGGCCATGTGCGCATTGGCCCTGACCAATGCAGCATCACGGTAATGCTGTCCGACCATGATCAGCGACAGGGTATACAGACCGCCGGCTGAGGCCCCGAACAACAGCAGCAATGGCCAGACCAAGGCTGAATGCAGGAACACCGGCAGCGCCAGACTGCTGAACAGCAGAATCACTCCGCACCCGCGCAACAGGCGGGTACGCGACATGCGGTCGGCCAACAGGCCAATCGGCAGTTGCAACGCGGCATCTCCGACGACCACCACACTCACCATCAGCAGCGCTCGCTGCTGATCGAAGCCTTCGCGCAACATGTAGACCGGCATCAACGTCAGCACCATGGCCTCAAAAGCAGCAAAGAGCACAACCGCCCAGGCGATGGTCGGTTGCTCGCGGCAAAATGCAGCAAAACCATTGCCCGAGACGCTTTGCTGATCAATTCTCGGCGCGCCCGACTGACCGAGCATCATCGAACTGCCCAGCACCAACAATGCCACCGCGACCCAGAAGCCACGGTCATCTGCGGTTCCCAACACCGCCAGCAGCAAGGGCCCGGACAACTGACTCAGCGCAAAACCGGTGCCATACACCGCGACCAAACGGCCACGCAGATGATCTTCCACCAGCTGGTTGATCCAGCTTTCGCCCAGCACAAAAACCACCGTCAGGGTCATGCCGATCAGCAAGCGCATCAGCAACCACAGCGGATAAAACGGCAGCAATGCGATGACCACCAGCGACAGCGCGCAGGCCAGCAGACTGAGGAAAAGCGCTCGCGGCACGCCCAGCGCCGCCGCCAACGGACCGGTCAGACGCGAGCCGAGCAACACGCCGATCGCCGGCATGGCCGCCATCACGCCGATGGCAAACTGTCCGTAACCCCAGCTTTCGAGCCGCAAGGACACCAGCGGAAGACTGACGCCCAGCGACAAGCCGACGATGACCATGGCAGCGGTCAGGGCGATGTAGGTTCCCCAGCGCATGCTGCAACCCCGCAGTGGCAATCCGAAACAAAAAGCCGGACTCCCTCAGCGAGGTCATCCGGCGCAGGGCCGACGTCAAAAGCGGCCATCCAGGTCAGCTAAAGGTTAGAGCTTGATCCAGGTCGCCTTGAGCTCGGTGTACTTGTCGAAGGCATGCAAGGACTTGTCACGCCCGTTGCCCGACTGCTTGAAGCCACCGAACGGCGCCGTCATGTCGCCGCCGTCGTACTGGTTGACCCACATGCTGCCTACGCGCAGAGCTTTGGCCGCCAGATGTGCCTTGGACAGGTTGCTGGTCCAGATTGCTGCCGCCAGACCGTAGATGCTGTCGTTGGCAATGGCAATGGCTTCTTCGGTGGTATCGAACGGAATGACCGTCAACACCGGACCAAAAATCTCTTCCTTGGCGATACGCATGTCGTTGTGCGCATCGTCGAAGATGGTTGGCTCAACATACACACCGCCGGTCTCTTCCAGTGTGCGCTTGCCGCCGCAGAGCAGCTTGGCGTTGTCCGCATGACCGGCTTCGATATAGGACAACACGGTGTTCAGGTGGCCGCCGTCAACCAGTGCGCCGACCTTGGTCGCCGGATCCAGGGCATAGCCGGCTTTCCAGGCTTTCATGGCCTCCAGCACCAACTGCATGAACTGCTCCTTGATCGAGCGTTCAACCAGCAGACGCGAACCGGCAGTACACATCTCGCCCTGGTTGAAACAGATCGCAGCGGCAGCGGCTTCGGCTGCCTCTTTCAAATCCGGGGCGTCAGCGAAGACGATATTCGCACTCTTGCCACCAGCCTCCAGCCAAACGCGCTTCATGTTCGACTCGCCGGCATAGATCATCAACTGCTTGGCAATCTTGGTCGAACCGGTGAATACCAGCGTGTCGACGTCCATGTGCAAGGCCAGCGCCTTGCCGACGGTATGTCCGAAACCCGGCAAAATGTTCAGCACGCCTGCCGGGATACCGGCCTCGATCGCCAGCTGGGCCAGACGGATAGCCGTCAGCGGTGATTTCTCGGACGGCTTGACGATCACCGAGTTACCGGTAGAAAGCGCAGGACCGAGCTTCCAGCAGGTCATGATCAGCGGGAAGTTCCACGGCACAATGGCCGCCACCACGCCTACCGGCTCGCGGGTCACCAGACCCAGTTCGTTGTGCGGGGTCGCGGCCACTTCACCATAAATCTTGTCAATCGCCTCGCCGCTCCAGCGGATCGCCCGCGAAGCGCCCGGCACATCCACACTCAGGGCATCGCCAATCGGCTTGCCCATGTCGAGGGTCTCCAGCAGCGCCAACTCTTCGGCGTGCTTGTCCATCAGATCGGCGAAACGGATCATCGCCTGCTTGCGCTTGACTGGAGCCAGACGCGACCAGACACCCGATTCGAAGGTCGCGCGCGCATCGGCCACTGCCCGTTCGGCATCCGCCAGATCACAGCTGGCAACCTTGCCCAGCAAGCGGCCATCAACCGGACTGATGCAATCGAACGTCGCCCCGGAAACAGCTGGCGTGTACTGTCCATGAATAAAAGCACGGCACTCAATGGCCAGCGCCTGTGCACGCTGCTCCCAGTCTGCACGGGTTAGGGAAGTCATCGGGGAATCCTCATGTCGATAGGCGGCAACACCGGCTGGAACGCCAAAGTGTCAATTATTCTGCAAGGACGGCATACAGCCAGTCATGCGCGCAACCCTAAACCAGAGGTCAGTTATTTTCAATATAATTGACACTTTTACGGCATATTCGCCTTGAATTGTTCGTTTTATTAAACATAAACTCCAATTACGCCTGCCTGAACTGCTTAAGGATTCTTCGTATCGAATGGCTCCGCATCGGCATTTGAACTGTCGCTGCTCGATATACCCAACGAACCCGAATTACAGTCGACCTGCGAGCCACTACCCGACCCAGCACCTTCAAGGACTACCATTTTATGAAGATTGATCAGCTGATTAATTTTGCCGAGGCCCAGACCCCGGCAGACCACTATCGCCCCGCCGCCGAAAAGATCCTCAAAGGTGATCCGGCGCAAAACGTGCGCAACCACTACTCAAGCCCCTGCAAACAGTTCCACGCAGGCACGTGGGAAGGCGCTGTCGGCCAATGGACGATCAATTACACCGAACACGAATACTGCGAAATCCTCCAGGGTGTCTCCGTATTGCGCGACAAGGACGGTAACGCCGTGACCTACCGCACCGGCGACCGCTTCGTGATTCCGGCCGGCTTCTCCGGCACCTGGGAAGTCATCGAGCCGACCCGCAAGGTTTATGCGATGTTCGAGCAAGCCTGAGCCTGCTGCGGTTTCAGAGCTTTTTTTGCCAACAAAAAACCCGCCGAAGCGGGTTTTTTGTCTGAAGCCGGATCAATTACTTGATCTTGGCTTCCTTGTACGGAACATGCTTACGCACAACAGGATCGAATTTCTTGATTTCGATCTTGTCGGGGGTAGTGCGCTTGTTCTTGTCGGTGGTGTAGAAGTGGCCGGTACCGGCACTGGACACCAAACGGATCAATTCACGCATGACGAGCTCCTTAAACCTTTACACCGCGGGCACGAAGCT
>JACCEA010047192.1_pt1 | contig 64106 bp, 50 predicted proteins | sample 7449851 | NCBI WGS metagenome assembly JACCEA01 (sample SAMN15323453, study PRJNA562643) | freshwater metagenome | isolation source: river surface water | place: USA:Blue River Watershed | collected 2017-08-18 | reverse complement strand
TTACAACAGATTCACAGATTACTATTTAAAAATCTGCGAATCTGCGGTTCAAATAAAATCATTCCTTTTTTCCAACAATAAATACTACTTTTGAAGATTCGGAGTTATAGTATTTATGCAAAAAATTGTTTTTTTAGTGGGATTTCTGTTGTGTTTTTTGGGCGGTTTTGCTCAGGAAACGTTACAATCGTATCCAACTAAAAAAATTGCGTTTTCAAAAGATACAATTTCAATAGAAAAATTCAGTTTAAACAATTCCTTTTTTGAAATTAAAGACAAAAATGGAACCGTCATCGATACGAGCTTTTACAAAGTAAATTTTCAAAAAGGAACTTTGATTTTTACCAAAGAAATCAACACTTCTGATTCGTTAGTGATTCGCTATTCAAAATTTCCAGAGTTTTTAACCAAAACCTATTCCATCTACGATGACGATAAAGTGGTTTCCAACGAAGCGGGAAAATTAGTCGTTTTCAAAAAAGACAAAAACACTAAATTCAAACCTTTTGATGGATTGAATACTTCGGGAAGTATTACACGTGGCGTTACGATTGGAAACAATCAAAATACGGTGGTAAATTCAAATTTAGATTTACAAATCACAGGTAAAATTTCCGATAAAGTGAGTTTGCGTGCTTCCATTCAAGACAGTAATATTCCGTTGCAAGAAGGCGGTTATTCGCAGAAACTAGATGAATTTGACCAAATTTTCATCGAATTATTTTCCGATAAATGGAACATTCGCGCGGGTGATTTATTTCTGGAAAATCGAAAATCAGTTTTCTTAAATTTCAACAAAAAAGTACAAGGTTTAGCCACTCGCTTCACTTTTGGAACACCTAATAAAAAAACCGAAGTCATTGCATCTGGTGCTTTGGTTCGTGGACAATATGCCCGAAGTTCATTCGTCGGACAAGAAGGCAATCAAGGTCCGTATAAATTGCGAGGCAATAATAATGAGTTGTACGTTTTAGTAATTTCAGGTTCTGAACGGGTTTATGTCAACGGAATTTTGAAAACTCGTGGCGAAAACCACGATTATATCATTGATTATAACGCTGGGGAAATCATTTTTACTTCGCTATTTCCGATAACTTCTGAAATGCGAATCAACGTAGAATATCAGTATACCGATAGAAATTTTACTCGATTTATTACTTATGGCGGCATTTCGCACGAGCGAGAAAATTGGCAAATTGGCGGTTATTTCTATTCGGAAAGTGATGTGAAAAATCAGCCTTTACAACAAAATTTATCTTCGGAACAAATTGCCATTTTGCAAAACGCTGGCGATGATATTTCGCAAATGAACGGACCTTCTGCTTATTTAGACACGTATTCTGAAAATAAAATTTTGTATCGAAAAGTGATTATTGGCGGAGTTGAAGTGTTTGAATATTCGAACAATCCAACAGACGAATTGTACAGTGTGCGTTTTTCATTGGTAGGAAATAATCAAGGGAATTACATTTTAGCAAACAACCAGGCGGTTGGTAAAATTTATGAATATGTGGCGCCAATAGCTGGAATTCCGCAAGGAAATTATGAACCAATTGTTCGATTGATTGCACCTACAAAAATTCAAATGGCAACGGTTTTAGGAAAATACAATCCAAGTGAGAAAACACTTTTAGATTTTGAAGTAGCATTAAGCAACAGCGACCAAAATTTATATTCGAATTTAGACGACAATAACAACAAAGGTTTTGCAGGAAAATTTAATGGAAAACAACGCCTTTTTGACGGAAAAACCAAGATTGATGCGTTTGCCAATTATCAGTTGGTACAAGAAAATTTCAAAACCATTGAACGTTTGTACAACATTGAATTTAATAGAGATTGGAACATCACTTCTACTTTTTTGGGGAATCAAAGTTTTTTAACTTCGGGATTGGATTTTAATTTCAATAACAAAGGAAAAGCGATTTATCAATTTGAAAATTTAGCTTTTGGCGATGCTTTTTTGGGAAACAAACACACTTTAACAGGAAGATATGCTACCAAAAAATGGATGATTTGGAGTAATTCGAGCATAATGAAAAACGATTCTGAACTTTCAAATTCGTCTTTTGCTAGAAGTCAAAATCGTTCGTCGTATAAATTGGGTAAAAATTGGGTTGGTGCTACAGTAAATTTGGAAGATAATTTTGATAAACTGAAGGCAACCAATACATTTTCGGCCTTGAGCCAACGTTTTTTAGAATATGGCGCTTTTGTGGGAAGAGGCGATTCGACTAAAGTTTTTGTGGAATTAGGATTTTTGCAACGTCAGAATGACAGTTTGCAAAACAATCGCATAGAGCGCGTGAATCATTCGAATTCGTATTATTTGAAATCGCAATTGATTAAAACCGAAAAAAGCAATTTGAGTGTATTTTTGAATTATCGCACCTTGAAATATGAAGATTCAAGTTTAAAAGACGAACCTTCGTTAAATTCACGAATTTTATATTCGGACAGATATTTTGGGCAATTAATTCAAACAACAACCGCTTATGAAACAAGCTCTGGAACGATTGCCCAACAAGAATTTACCTATTTGCAAGTAGAACCTGGACAAGGCGTTTACATGTGGAACGATTACAATGGCAACGGAATTCAGGAATTGCAAGAGTTTGAAATTGCTCCTTATTCTGATTTAGCGATTTACGTTCGGGTATTTTTACCGAATCAAGTTTTTGTTCGAACGCATCAGAATAAATTTTCTCAAGCGTTGAATTTCAATTTTAATCAATGGCAAAATGAGACTGGTTTTAAGAAATTCGCTTCACATTTTTACAATCAAACTTCGTTTTTAATAGAACGTAGAATTCGAAGAGATGGTTCTAATTTCGACTTGAATCCGTTTTCAAAAAACAATGATGAGTTGATTGGTTTGAACACAAATTTTAGAAATAGTTTGTTTTTTAATCGTGGAAAACAATATCATTCCACCACTTATTCTTTCTTAATTAATGAAAGTCAAAATTTGCTTTCTGTGGGAAGTGTTGCAACTAAAAATCAATCGCATCAGTTGCAATATCAGCATTTGGTAAAGAAAAGTTGGTTGTTTAATTTTTCGGGAAGCACCACTTTAACGGAATCAACTTCTGAGAGTTATCCAAATCGAAATTTTGAAATTGAAAGTTATCAACTAGAGCCAAAAATCGGGTATTTGTTTTCTAAAAATGCGAGTTGGGATGTTTTTTATGAATACCAACAAAAAGAAAATCAAATTGGTGCTTTTGAAACCTTAAAACAAACTCGTTTAGGAACCTCATTTACCTTCAACAGCGAAAAAGGATTTAGCATGAATGGCGAATTTTCTATGTATAACAATTCGTATAATGGAAATCCGTTATCAGCAGTTGGGTTTCAAATGTTAGAAGGCTTACAACCAGGAAAAAATCAAACTTGGCGTTTACTTTTACAGAAAAATTTGACCCAATATTTAGATATCAATATTAATTATCAAGGCAGAAATAGCGAAACGAGTAAGACGATTCATGCTGGAAATATACAATTAAGGGCGTTTTTTTAGTTAATTATTGGTATTAATTCATAAATTTACAAATTATTATTACATCAAATTCACTATGATAAAAAATATAATTTTTCTGACAATTTTCATTTTTTCACAAATAGGTTTTTCTCAACTTAGCAATAAACATTGGATTCCACCTTTACATTCTAGAGATATTACCGCAATTCAGGATCATTATATTTATCTTTCTACTCCAGAAACCACTCCTTTTACAGTAACAATTACGGATGGTTTGGGAACGCCTATTACAGGTTCTCCATTTACAATATCGGCTACAAGTCCAGTTTCTGTATTGATTGGCAATGGCAGTAATACTAAAATGTTTGTAGACATTAGTAGAGTAAATACAGTTTTAATTGATAGAGGATTAATACTTGAAGGTAGTAAAGATTTTTATGTTAGTTTTAGAATGAGACATACAAGTCATGCTGAAACATTGATTTCTAAGGGTATCTCTGGCAAAGGAAAGAACTTTAGAGTAGGGTATATGATTAATGATTTAATAGATAGTAGAAAATCATTCGTTACGAGTTTAATGGCAACCGAAGACGGTACAAGCGTTAGTTTAACAGGGTATGATACTAATGTTACTTTTGCAACAAGTTCAGGTGTTATGACACTAACCAATCAGTCTTTTTTCTTGGATGCAGGAGAAAGTATTATTTTTTCAGGATATAGTAATAATCCGGATAATATTCAAGGTGCTATAGGAGCATTGATATCGTCAAACAAAGACATAGTAGTAAATTCAGGGAATGCATTGGGAGGTGTTCAAAATGGTAGAGGAGATTTTGCTATAGACCAAATAGTTTCATCATCTCAAATAGGAACGGAATATATTTTCATTGAAGGTAATGGAACTCCAGACATGGAGAAGCCACTTATAATAGCTCACGAAGACAACACAGAAGTTTATGTAAATAACATATCTACACCTATTGCTGTTTTAAATGCAGGACAATATATATTCATACCAAACACTTATTATCAAGGAATAAATAACAGCAATTTGTATGTAAGAAGTAGTAAACCTGTTTTTGCTTATCAGCCTATAGGTGGTGGTTTTGATACCGCTACTTCAGGATTAAATTTTATACCTCCTTTAAGTTGTTTTTTTCAAAATTCAGTTATTATTCCTGCGGTTAATAGAATTGGAGGTGTTAGTTACACTGCAGATTTGATGATTTTAACTTATGCAAGTTCTAGCTTAACTGTAAATGGCGTTCCTATTCCTTTGTCAGATGCACAAAATGTATTAGGAAATTCAGATTGGGTTACTTATCGGGTAAGAAATGTTTTTGGTGATGCTAATATTGTATCAACAGGTCCTTTAGCTGCTGGAGTATTTGGTTACTTAGACGATACGGCAGGATATGCAGGTTATTATTCTGGATTTGGAAGTAATCCACAACCTACAGCTGTTACGATTTGCTCCAATCAAACTATAAATTTATTTGACGCAATTATAGGGAATCCAGGAGAGAATGGTACTTGGACAGTGCCTTCCGGTGGTAGTCCTTTGAACAATAATATTTTTGACCCATCAATAAATATTGAAGGAGAATATATTTACAGTTTTACTAAAGATTGTAATTCATCACCTATTCCAGTTGATGTAGCAGTTAGTGTCACTATACAGCAGGCTAATAATGCTGGAAATAACAATTCAATTAGTGTTTGTAAATCTGATCCAAGTTTCGATTTATTCCCTTTATTAGGAACAAATGTTACTCCTAATGGTACATGGGCACCAGCATTAGCATCTGGAACTAGTGTTTTCAATCCTGCTGTAGATGTAAGTGGGAATTATGTATATACAATACCTAATTCAGGTGTTTGTAGTGGAGTTTCAGCTACAATTTCTGTAACTAATAATGCATTACCTTTATTAACACCAATATCTGATTTTAAAAAGTGTGATGATAATATAGATGGCGATGATACTAATGGTATCGTTACCTTTAATCTTTTATCTAAAACTAATGAAATACTCAATAGTCAAACAGGGATTAATGTAACATATCATGAATTAGAGTCTGAAGCGTTACTTGGAATAAATGCTATCACAACTATTAATACTAGCAACAGAATAATATATGTTCGATTAACGAATGCAACAACAAATTGTTTTGTAACTTCTTCTTTTAACTTAATAGTAACCTCTTTGCCTGTTATTGCTTCACCAATTATTTTAAAGCAATGTGACACAGATACAGATGCCATCACTTCTTTTAATTTAAATGAAGCAAATAATGAAATTTCCTCTCAACCCAATTTAGTATTTACATATCATACCAGCTTACCAAATGCGATTAGTGGAACTGCTCCAATAACCAACCCAACTGATTATATTTCTGCGAATAACGGAAGAGTTTGGGCAAGAATAGTAAATGAAAATGGTTGTTTTAGAACTAGTGAGGTTAATTTAATTGTGTCAACTACAGTTATAAATTTAGCAAATCCTTATTTATTAGAGGAATGTGATGACTATTTAGATGCTTCAGACCCCAATGCGGATGGATATGATTACTTTAATCTCAGTACTATTGATAATTTAATCACACAGCCATTTCCGTTAGGGCAATCTTACACGGTTACTTATTATGAAACAGAAAATGATGCTTTACAAGAGGTAAATGCAATACCAAACATTACAAATTATAGAAATATTACCGCATATAATCAAACTCTTTGGGTAAGGATTGATAGTAATTTAAATAATGATTGTGTTGGATTAGGACCTTATTTAAAATTGATAGTAAACCCATTACCTATTATTGATTTAGGTGTAAATTTCACGCTTTGTTTAGATCCGATTACGGGAATTGGTTCTCAAATTGTTGATGCGACTCCAACAATTCCAGGTAATTATTCTTATCTATGGACTCCTGCAAATCCAAACGGAGATTCTCCTTTATTTGATATTACAGCAGCTGGAACTTATTCAGTTGTTGTTACCAATAATATAACTAATTGTTCGGAAACGGATACTATTACAGCAACTTTTTCTTCCGAACCCCAGTCTGTTTTTGCTACTTTGTTAACTCCAGCATTCTCAACAGGATTGGCTGCAATTGAAGTAACTGCAGTTGGAGGTTTTGGAGAATATGAGTATAGTTTGAACGCTATTGATTGGCAATCAAGCCCTATTTTTACAGATTTACCTAATGGATCTTATTCAGTATATGTAAGAGATATTCAAGGGTGTGGACTATTGCAAACCAATTTGATTCAAACTATAAATTACAATAATTATTTTACACCTAATAATGACGGTTATAACGATAAATGGAATATTTATTTACCTGAATCATACGAAGGGGTAATCCACATTTACGATAGGTATGGTAAATTATTAAAACAAATTAGTCCATATGGGGAAGGATGGGATGGAACTTATAATGGGAATATACTACCATCAACAGATTATTGGTTTAAAGTAGAATATGTAGAAAATAATATAAAGAAAGAATTTAAATCACATTTCAGTCTAAAAAGATAATAATGGAATTAGGCTCAATTAAAACAGAAATCGCAAACAATATTGCAAAAGTTACATTCTCACATGTAGCAAGTAACTCTTTTCCAAGTTCATTGCTTCAACAATTAACAAGTGAATTACAATCATTAAATCAAAATGAAGAAGTTGCCGTCATTGTTCTCCAAAGTCAAGGAAACGGAGCTTTTTGTGCTGGTGCCTCTTTTGATGAATTAATTGCGATTTCTAATTATGAAGAAGGGAGTGATTTTTTCTCTGGATTTGCCAATGTTATCAACGCTATGCGAAAATGTTCCAAATTAATTATTGGAAGAATTCATGGTAAGGCTGTTGGTGGTGGTGTTGGTTTAGCAGCCGCTTGTGACTATACTTTTGCAACAATAAAAAGTGATATTAAATTGTCGGAAATAGCTATTGGAATTGGACCTTTTGTTATAGAACCAGTGGTTAGTAGAAAATTAGGCAAAACTTCCTTAGCCCAAATGGCATTAACTCCTACAGAATGGAAATCGGCTACTTGGGCATTCGAAAAAGGCTTATATTCTGAGATTTTTGATACTATTCAAGATTTAGATATTAGACTAGAAGATTATATTAATGAACTTGCAAAATACAACATTGAAGCATTAGCCGAAATGAAAAAAGTACTTTGGGAAGGAACCGATAATTGGGACAGCTTACTTTATGATAGAGCTGCTATTTCTGGTCGATTGGTTTTATCAGATTTTACAAAAAAAGCATTAAAAAAATTTAAAAAATGATAAATTTAATTCTTTTTCTTCAACAAGTTAGTGTCGAACAGAAGTTGAAAGATGCACCAGACGGCCAATATCAAATAGGCGTATTAATAGGATCGTTTATCCCTTTTGTTGTGTTAGTAGGAATTGCCTATATACTATACAGCAGAGCAAAAAAGAAAGAATAAAATAAAAAAACAAATTATGTCAAACATACGTATTACCAAACAATTTAATTTTGAAACTGGACATGCACTTTACGGATATGATGGAAAATGTAAAAATGTTCATGGCCATAGTTACAAATTATCCGTAACAGTAATTGGAAAACCTATTGAAGATACTTCCAATGTAAAATATGGAATGGTGATAGATTTTGGTGATTTAAAAAAAATTGTAAAAGAGCAAATTGTTGATGTGTTTGATCATGCTACTGTTTTTAATAAAAACACCCCACACATAGAATTAGCCCATGAATTAAAAACAAGAGGCCATCATGTTATTTTAGTAGAATACCAGCCAACTAGTGAAAATATGGTGATTGATTTTTCAAATAAAATTAAAAACTTATTGCCTCCAAACATAAAATTACATTCACTACGCTTACAAGAAACCGAGTCTTCTTTTGCAGAATGGTATGCAAGTGATAATGAATAACAAAAGAGCTTAAAAGCTCTTTTTGTTATTAAAATCGGTTATCCCCGTCTAGCATTCTTCCTAACCCACCTAAAAGACTTCCTTCTTCTCTATTTCCACCGTTTTGAGGAGCGCTTGCGTAAATTCTTCCGGCTAATCTACTAAATGGTAACGATTGAACATAAACGGTTCCCGGTCCGCGAAGTGTTGCAAAGAAAACACCTTCCCCACCGAAAATGGTGTTTTTAATTCCGCCAACGAACTCAATATCGTAATCTACATCTTTAGTAAAACCTACTAAACATCCTGTATCAACGCGAAGTAATTCACCTAGTTGCAATTCTTTTTTAGCCAAAGTTCCACCTGAATGCACAAACGCCATTCCGTCTCCTTCAACCTTTTGCATAATGAAACCTTCACCACCAAATAATCCGGTTCCGATTTTTTTAGTGAATTCGATTCCAACAGAAACGCCTCTTGCAGCGCATAAAAATGAATCTTTCTGACAAATGAATTTTCCACCTAATTGTTGTAAATCAATAGGTACAATTTTCCCCGGATAAGGAGAAGCAAAAGATACTTTTCGTTTTCCGAAATCTTGGTTTTGATAAGCTGTCATGAACAAACTTTCACCTGTTAAAACACGTTTACCTGCTGATAACAATTTACCAAAAATACCTTGTTGTTGGTCTTGACTTCCATCGCCAAAAATAGTTTCCATTTTGATGCCATTTTCCATCATCATAAAACTTCCGGCTTCGGCAACCACTACTTCTTGTGGGTCTAATTCAATTTCAACATATTGCATTTCTTCACCATAAATATGGTAATCTATTTCGTGTGCTCTCATATATTTTATTTTTTTAATTAGTCGAGCAGACAAAAGAAATGTTACTGTGAAAATTTTCAAATTATTCTTTAACCCATTTTAACGTAGTAGTACTTTCAGGAAGATGAACAAAAAACTTTTATAAAATAAAAATGTAATTATATTCTTAAACTTTAAAAAAATTAACATTTTAAACTTTTTGTAATCGCATGAAAAACAGCGTGTTTGTTAGGACAAAAAAAAGCACAAACTCATTCGAATTTGTGCTTTTGTATTTTAAAACAGTTTCAATTATCTGTTCATGTGTTGCATTTCGTAAGTGAACGTGTCTAAATCCACATTCATATCTACTAATTTTAAGGCTTTATCTACGATATAACCTACATTTCCTGGAGTAAATCCTAAAGCTAAAGCATATTTTTTTAATAAATCTTGTTCTTTGTCACCCGTAACATGCTCATCAGCATATACCATTCTAGATAAATCATATAAACGCTCTAAACGATGTGTATGCAATAAAGGCGGGTTTACAGGGTATTTTAAAGGATTTTCTAAAATTTCTTCATATTCTGCTTGAGAAATTTCTAATTTGATAGCTAATTTGTCTAAAAAATATTTTTCTTCTGGACCAATAATTCCGTCAGATAAAGCCACTCTTACAATTGCCGAAAAATGACCTTTGTTTCTGTTTCTAAAACCGCTATCGAATAAATCTGAAATTGACATGATGTATGTTTTTTTATATTAGAGCAAAATTAAACAAAAAATCCATTTTTTTACAACAATTTCACATGCTTTTGTGATGTAGAATTTGGTTACATAAAAAAATAAATCGTAAGTTTGAAAATCCCCAATAAAAACTTAATTATTATGTCAGAATTTTGGATGTACTTTAATATTGGACTTAAACATGTATTGGATATCAATGCCTATGATCATGTTTTATTTTTAATGGCTTTGGTAGTACCGTACGCTTTTAAAGATTGGAAGAATGTTTTTGTTTTGGTATCACTTTTTACCATCGGACATACGTTAGCTTTACTATTGTCGGTTTATGGAGTGATTCAAATTCAAGCGAGTTTGGTTGAATTTTTAATTCCAATTACTATTTTAATAACCGCTGTTTTTCATCTCTTTACGGCTGGAAAATCGTCTAAAAATGAAAGTATCACTTTTGTCGCGATTGTAACGTTGTTCTTCGGAATTATTCACGGATTAGGTTTTTCGAATTACTTTAAAACGATTTTACCAGGAACCGCTTCGGATAAGTTGTTGCCACTTTTAGAGTTCGCATTAGGAATTGAAGCCGCGCAGATCATTGTAGTTGTAGTATTTTTAATTATTTCCTATATCGTGCAAACTTTTTTCCGATTTTCAAAAAGAGATTGGGCTTTAGTTATGTCAGCATTTATAATTGGCGTAGTTTTGCCAATGATTATTGAAAGCGAAATTTGGAACCGATAATGAAGAAAGAAAAAAGAGAAAAATACGATAAAGCTTATTTGCGAATTGCCAAAGAATGGGGGAATTTATCTTATTGCCAAAGAAAAAAAGTAGGCGCGATTATCGTTAAAGATAAAATGATTATTTCTGATGGTTACAACGGAACACCATCTGGTTTTGAAAATTGTTGCGAAGATGAAGATAATGTGACCAAATGGTACGTACTTCACGCCGAAGCGAATGCCATTTTAAAAGTCGCGCGTTCTACGCAATCGTGCGAAGATGCAACGTTGTATATTACACTTTCGCCTTGTAAAGATTGTAGTAAATTAATTCATCAATCGGGTATTAAAAGAGTGGTGTATCATCAGGAATACAAAGATACTTCAGGTGTTGATTTCTTAAGAAAAGCAGGTGTTGAGGTCGAATTAATTGAAGATTTGAGCTAAAATGAGAATGAACAAAGTATATTTTCCAATAGTAATCGCAGTAGCTGTTGCGGTGGGTTTGTTATTGGGAAGTAAACTCAATCCTTCTACAGAAACAGCTTTCTTAAACCGAAATGCCAATAAAAATAAGCTCAACAAACTCATCGATTTTATCGAAAAAGAATACGTAGATAGTTTAAATACCGATTCCATTGTCGATTTAACCGTTAACGGAATTCTTGAAAAATTAGATCCACATTCGGTTTATATTCCTAAAAGTCAACTAGAAGCAGTCGAACAAGAAATGCGAGGCAATTTTGTGGGAATTGGCATAAATTTCTACATGTATAACGATTCGTTAGCGGTTATAAAACCCATTGCAAAGGGACCTTCGGAAAAAGCAGGATTAAAATCGGGCGATAGAATTCTTTTTGCCGATAAATTACAATTGTACAACAAAAAGTTAGAAACCGATTCGTTATTTTCCATCTTAAAAGGCGAACAAGGTTCTAATGTGAAACTAACGGTTTACCGAAAATCTGAAAAAAAGAAATTCGCCGTAAACGTTATCCGTGATGTCATTCCAATCAAAAGTGTTGATGCTGTACAAATGGTAAACAAGACTACTGGTTATATTAAAGTCAATCGCTTTGCAGAAAAAACCTATGACGAATTTTTATCGGGTTTAACCCAATTGAAAAAAGAAGGTGCCAAACATATTATCATCGATTTACGTGATAATGGTGGTGGTTATTTGGAATCAGCCGTTGCAATTGCAGATGAATTCCTGAAAAACAAAGAGTTAATCGTTAAGACAAAAAACAAAAAAGATAAAATCGAAAGTACCCTAGCCACTGAGAAAGGTATTTTTGAAACTGGGAAAGTCAGTGTTTTAATCAATGAAAATAGCGCTTCGGCTAGTGAAATTTTAGCAGGAGCCATTCAAGATAACGACAGAGGTTTGGTTTACGGAAGGCGTTCTTTTGGAAAAGGATTAGTACAACGCGAAATGCCATTAGGAGACGGTTCGGCAGTACGATTAACCATTGCTAGATATTACACACCTTCAGGGCGTTCAATTCAAAAGCCCTATGAAGACAAAGGTGAGAACTATTTTAATGAATTCGATAAACGTTTTGAAAGTGGTGAATTGTACGAAAAAGATAAAGCCAAAATCGCAGATAGTCTGAAATTCAAAACTAAGAAAGGTCGCATCGTGTATGGTGGTGGCGGAATTATGCCTGATATTTTTGTTCCATTAGAAGATTCGCACGGAGCAGAAGGTTTAACGATGTTAATGCAATCTGGATTAGTAAATTATTTTGTATTTGAACAATTGGATCAAAACCGTAAAAAGTTTGAAAAAATTTCGATGGAAGCCTTGGAAAAAGAATTACGTTCTGGAAATTATTTCAATAACTTCAAGACATACATGGCAAAAGGCGGTTTGCTTTTCAATTTAGATACTCAGAAAGAAAAAGTATTATTCTATCTTCAAGCCGAGTTTGTACGTCAATTATTTAACGAAAATGCCTATTACCAATTGATTTTAAAGAAAGACAATATGGTGAATAAGGTGTTGAGTAAGTAAAAATGTTATAAAATGAGTAGAAGAGATAAATTATTCGATTTGCCAATTTATAAAAAAGCCGAATTAATTTTAGATTTGGTAAACAGTCTTTTAAACACCATTAGTGAAGAAGATGAGTATTTGAATGCCACAAAATATATGATGCGAGATGATGCTGCGATAATTTGTGCTAAAATTGCGGGTGCTGAAGGCGGAGATATGTATAGCATCCGAATGCAAAATGCGGCAATCATCAGAGATCATGCAATGCATTTATATGTTCAAGTAGGAAGTTTACGATTTCACGATTCTTTTAAAGATACCGATTATGTTACGTTGATTAGAAAAGAAATCGACGAATTCAGAGAATTGTTTATCAATTGGGTAGCTAGTTTTGACAAGAGTAATTATATTGGGACGAATGGGAATTGTTTAATCCGCCGGGAGCTATTCCGCCAGACCCTAATGAATATCAAGATCCAATCAATTGGGATGATTTTTTAGAAGGAATGAATTTCGATGATGAAGAAGACGATTCAGAAGAATAAAAGTCTATTTCCCCAAAGCATCATGCACTTGCACCGGATTTCCATTATTCCACAACGTTAAAATATCCGTTGCTACTGAAGCACCACTTCCTGCGGCGATACTTAATTGACTTCTATGTCCAGCTAAAACACCTGCTGCGTAAATACCTTCAGTAACCAAGTGGTCGGTGTTTTTTAATTGGATTCTGTTTTTCTCAGGAGCGGCTTTTTGATGAGGCATTACAAACGATTCCAAACCTTCAATTGTAAAAGGATTTCCAGCACCAATAGCAATCACTACAATTTTTGCTTGAAGCGAAGATTTGTTGGTAGTAACTATGAAATTTCCCGCTTCACCTGAAATAGAAAGTACTTTTTCACTATGAATTTGTTGTATGTGCGGATACGAGTTGGTTAAGTGTTCCAAACTTTCTTCCAACAATTCACTTCCTAATTTCCCAGCGGGAATTCCGTAAGCGTTATTAAAAATAGCATTTTGTAACGAAGACGCTTTTTGGTGGGCTACAATAGCAATCTTTTTATCCATTGCAAACGGTTTGTTTTGGGCTGAACCCAAAATCAAAGAACACGAAACGCCTGAAACTCCAGCGCCAATGATTAAAACGTCAAGCATTATTGTCTTGTTTTTTCTTCAATCATTTTTGAAAAACGCAACAATACTAATAATAAGATAGCGCAAATTCCAGCTACAACCCCAATAATAGCAATTGTGCTATTTCCTTCAAACGGATTACTATAATCAATTTGAAAAAGATTAAAAACAATTAAGACTAAAGCAATGGCAACCGCCACATAAGTAAAAATTTTCATTTTGTATATCCTCTAAATAAATAATCCTTTAACATTCGCGGCGAATAGTTTTACAGCAATCGCCAATAAAACCACGCCAAATATCTTACGAATCACACCTAAGCCATTGGCTCCTAAAAGGCGTTCAATTTTTCCAGACGATTTCAATACACCATACACCACTATTACATTAATAAGAATGGCAATAATAATGTTTATTTTGTCATAAGCAGCACGAAGCGACAAAATGGTTGTCATCGTTCCAGCTCCAGCAATCAATGGAAACGCAATCGGAACAATTGAAGCCGTACTCGGATTGTCTTCTTTGTATAATCGAATGCCTAAAATCATTTCCAAAGCAAGGAAAAACAACACGAATGAACCAGCAACTGCAAATGAATTCGCATCAATACCAATTAATTTCAGAATTTCTTCTCCCACAAATAAAAAGGCAATCATAATGACAGCTGCAACAATAGTCGCTTTTTCCGATTGAATATGACCCATTTTACTGCGTAAGTCCACAATAATTGGAATACTTCCCACAATATCAATCACAGCAAATAAAATCATGCTGATGGTAAAAATGTCTTTCCAGTTGATTCCGAATTCCATAAAACGCTGAATATTTGTGCAAATATAAGGATATTGAATCAAGAACGTTTCTAATTTAACGATACATTATCAATTACAAGGGCAAAAACCAAGGACAAGTTCAAATTCAAGTAATGTGTAGATTTAAACGCAAAGTCGCAAAGTTTTACGCAAAGTTCGCCAAGAAGAAAGTGAAATGTCTCGCTGTATCTCTAATCAACACAATCAAAATCAAAAAAAACTCGGTGAATTTCGGTGAAAAATTATAGCTATTTCTCAAATTTCCAAAATCTGTGTTCCAAAACTTCTAAATTCTTATTTCTAAATTCTGAATTCAAAAGCGTATCTTTGCACTTTAAAATACACCAATATGTTTCAGTTAAATAAAACCATCGTTTCCGAAGAAATCTTAGAAAAAGAATTCGTTTGCAATTTGTCAGCTTGTCAAGGTGCTTGTTGTGTGGATGGCGATGCAGGTGCTCCTTTAGATGAGGAAGAAACCAGAATTTTAGCTGAAATTTTTCCAAAAGTAAAACCCTTTCTTCGTCCTGAAGGAATTAAAGCCATTGAAGAACAAGGAACGCACGTGGTTTCTGATTTTGGTGAATTAGAAACACCACTTATCGACGGAAAAGACTGCGCCTACGTAATTTTTGACGGAAAAACGGCACTTTGTGGAATCGAGCAAGCCTATAATCAAGGGATTGTAGATTGGAAAAAACCGGTTTCTTGTCATTTGTATCCTATCAGAATCAAAGAATATTCAGATTTCGCGGCGGTGAATTACCACAAATGGCATATTTGCGATGACGCTTGTTCGTTAGGACAAGAATTAGGAGTTCCGGTGTACCAATTTGTGAAAGAAGCACTAGTTAGAAAATTCGGACAACAATGGTTTGACGAATTAGACAAAGTAGCAAAAGAGTTAAAAAAATAATCTCGTTTTTATCGTTTAAAAAACACTCGTGAGCTACTTATTTTTCAGTTGCTTACAAGGTTTTAACAGTTGTTTTATATGTTTTTAACTTATTGATATTCAGTAAATTAAAAACCTATATTAATTTACTGACAATTATCAGCTTTGTTAAAAACTTGCTCCAATTGTGAATAAGTTTGCCTTTCATTTTTCATTTCAAATGACAAACTTTGTAATCCCCTAATAAGTCAATTTAACCAATCATTAACATTTTTAAAATCAAATAGCTATGTCTATAGTGGAACCTATTTTGCAAGAAAACAAAGATCGATTTGTAATTTTTCCTATCAAACACCAAGATATTTGGGAATGGTACAAAAAACAAGAAGCGTGTATTTGGACAGCAGAAGAAATTGATTTGCATCAAGATTTAAGCGATTGGAACAATAAATTAAATGATGATGAAAAATATTTCATTAAACATATTTTAGCATTCTTCGCGGCTTCTGACGGAATTGTAAATGAAAACTTAGCGGAAAATTTCGTTAACGAAGTGCAATATCCTGAAGCAAAATTCTTCTACGGTTTCCAAATCATGATGGAAAACATTCACAGCGAAACCTATTCATTGTTGATTGATACGTATGTAAAAGACGAAGCGGAAAAAAATCAGTTATTCCATGCTATTGAAGTGTTTCCAGCAATTAAAGAAAAAGCACAATGGGCTTTGAAATGGATTGAATCAGATTCATTTGCAGAACGATTAATTGCTTTCGCAGCAGTGGAAGGAATTTTCTTCTCTGGTTCTTTTTGTTCGATTTACTGGTTAAAAAAACGTGGATTAATGCCAGGATTAACCTTTTCAAACGAATTAATTTCTCGTGACGAAGGAATGCATTGTGATTTTGCGGTTCACTTACATACACATCACATCGTAAATAAAGTGCCAAAAGCAAGAATTACGGAAATTATCGTTGATGCATTAAACATCGAAAGAAAATTTATTACAGAGTCGCTTCCAGTAAGTTTAATTGGAATGAATGCTACTTTAATGACGCAATATTTAGAATTCGTAACCGATAGATTATTGGTAGAATTAGGCTGTGATAGAGTTTACAACTCTTCAAACCCATTCGATTTTATGGATATGATTTCGTTACAAGGAAAAACGAATTTCTTCGAAAAACGTGTTGCGGAATATCAAAAAGCGGGTGTAATGAACTCGGATTCAGAATCAAGTAAAATTAGCTTCGACGCTGATTTCTAAAAATATTTAAACACATAGACACATAAGATTGTTTTTATGAATTTAAGGCGTTTCACTTTTTTGAGTTGACATAGCGCTATGTGTATTCAGAATGAACTATCTAAATCTTTTTCTAAAAGTTTTATCTATGTTTCTATGTGTTTTAAAAAAATAAAGCGCTATAAAATGTCGGGAGACTCGCGCTTTAGTTCATTAATATTAACCGAAAGCAGGGAAGGGATTGTCTGTTTTCAAAAAACTAAAAACGTATGTATGTAGTAAAAAGAGATGGCCATAAGGAGCCAGTAATGTTTGACAAAATCACGGACAGAATTAAAAAACTATGTTATGGATTAAATGACATGGTGGATGCTGTAAAAGTGGCAATGCGTGTAATTGAAGGATTATACGATGGAGTTACCACTTCAGAATTAGACAATTTAGCAGCAGAAACCGCAGCTTCCATGACCGTAACGCATCCAGATTATGCTCAATTAGCGGCTCGTATTGCAATTTCTAACCTACACAAAAATACAAACAAATCATTCTCGGAAACGATGAGTGAAATGTACCACTACGTAAACCCAAGAACCAATCAAAAAGCACCATTGATTTCAGATGAGGTTTACGAAGTTATTCAAGCAAATGCAGAATTTTTAAATTCTCACATCATATACAACCGTGATTTCAATTACGATTACTTTGGCTTCAAAACTTTAGAGCGTTCGTATTTATTGAGAATCAACGGAAAAATCGTAGAGCGTCCACAACACATGTTAATGCGTGTTTCGGTTGGAATTCACTTAAACGACTTAGAAGCAGTAATTGAAACTTACGAATTAATGTCGAAAAAGTTCTTTACGCACGCTACTCCAACATTATTCAATGCTGGAACGCCAAAACCTCAAATGTCATCTTGTTTCTTATTAACGATGCAAGATGATAGTATTGACGGAATTTATGATACCTTAAAACAAACCGCTAAAATTTCGCAATCAGCGGGAGGAATTGGTTTAGCTATTCACAATGTAAGAGCAACAGGTTCGTACATTCGTGGAACAAACGGAACTTCAAACGGAATCGTTCCTATGTTACGTGTTTTCAATGATACCGCTCGTTACGTAGATCAAGGTGGAGGAAAACGTAAAGGAAGTTTTGCTATCTATTTAGAAACGTGGCATGCTGATATTTTCGAATTCCTAGATTTGAAAAAGAACACAGGAAAAGAAGAAATGCGTGCGAGAGATTTATTCTTCGCAATGTGGACTTCTGACTTATTCATGAAACGTGTAGAAGAAGATTCAACTTGGACGTTAATGTGTCCAAACGAATGTCCAGGTTTAGATAACGTTTATGGAGATGAATTTGAAGCACTTTATACTTCATACGAAGCACAAGGAAAAGGTAGAAAAACTATTCGTGCAAGAGAACTTTGGGAGAAAATCTTAGAATCTCAAATTGAAACGGGAACACCTTATATGTTGTACAAAGATGCAGCGAACAGAAAATCGAATCAAAAGAATTTAGGAACGATTCGTTCGTCTAATTTATGTACGGAGATTTTAGAATATACATCTCCGGATGAAATCGCGGTTTGTAATTTAGCATCAATTTCATTACCAATGTTTGTTGAGAATGGAGCTTTCAATCACGAATTATTATATAACGTAACAAAACGTGTAACGCGCAACTTAAACAGAGTAATTGATAGAAATTACTATCCAGTAAAAGAAGCGGAAAATTCAAACATGCGCCACCGTCCAGTTGGATTAGGAGTTCAAGGTTTGGCGGATGCTTTCATTATGTTGAGAATGCCGTTCACGAGTGATGAAGCGAAAAAATTAAATCAAGAAATTTTCGAAACTTTGTATTTCGCTGCAGTAACCGCTTCAATGGAAATGGCTAAAGAAGAAGGACCATATTCATCTTACGAAGGTTCGCCAATTTCTAAAGGGGAATTCCAACACAACCTTTGGGGCTTAAAAGATGAAGAGCTTTCAGGTCGTTGGGATTGGGCGAGTTTGAGAAAAGAAGTAATGGCAAACGGAGTGAGAAACTCATTGTTAGTAGCGCCAATGCCAACGGCTTCAACGTCTCAAATTTTAGGAAATAACGAAGCTTTCGAACCGTATACTTCAAATATTTATACAAGAAGAGTGCTTTCTGGAGAGTTCATCGTGGTAAACAAACATTTATTGAACGATTTAGTAGAAAGAGGTTTGTGGAACGAAACATTGAAGCAAGAAATCATGCGTCACAATGGTTCGGTGCAACACATTGAAAGAATTCCTGCTGATTTAAAAGAATTGTACAAAACGGTTTGGGAAATGTCGATGAAAGATATTATCGATATGAGTCGTCAAAGAGGTTATTTTATTGACCAATCGCAATCGTTGAACTTGTTTATGCAAGATGCAACGTATGCGAAATTAACTTCAATGCACTTCTACGCTTGGAAATCAGGTTTAAAAACGGGAATGTATTATTTAAGAACAAAAGCAGCTGTTGATGCGATTAAGTTTACTTTAAACAACGACAAAAAAGAAGCGCCAATTGAAGTGAAAGAACAACATGTTGAAGTTAAAAAAGTAGAAGCTATTGCAGTTTTAGAAGAACCAGCAGAAATGTCTGCAGAAGAATACAGAGCTATGATTGAAAGAGCTAGAAATTCTGGTCCAGAAGATTGTGAAATGTGTGGTTCTTAATTTTAGAATAGAACAAGTAAATAAATATTAATAATTAATGATGTGAATCATGGATGAATTGAAATTAATACTAGATAAAGAATTAGATTCTTTACTAGTAAATTTTCCAAAAAGTAGAAAATCAGCTAAAAGTTTTACTGAAAGATTGAATTTTATTCAAAACAGTTTAGAAAATGCTGAAAATAAATTTATTGAGATTTATTCTCTATATTTTTCAGAGAAAAATCTTAAAATAGATAATGATAAGATGAAAGAATTTTTGTCTAGTTATTTGAAAAAATATATTTTAAGCATAAATAGCTTGTAGTATTGAAACAGTCATCACACGATGGCTGTTTTTGTTTTAAATAATTACAATCCAATTCGTACATTTGAAAAAAATACAATTATGTCAAAAGATAAAAAAGGTGTTTATACAGGAATTATAGAAAAAGACGCAGATGGAAATTATTTCTGCGGGGAATATTTATTGGATTACCAATACACAGAGAAAAATTTCAAAGTTGGGGACGAAATCAATATCAAATCGGTAATTGAGAATCCGAGTGATAAAAGTTACAATCAGTATCCAAAAAAATCAAGAAATTTCTTTTTGGCCAATAAAAAAGAGTAATTCTAAAATCAAAAATCCGCAATCTTCAATCTAGAATCTTATGATGCAGTGGGAACAATTATTGTCCTTAAAAAGACAAGGCGACACCAGTAAACGTTTACGAAAAGAGCAAGACGACACCCGTTTAGGCTTTGAAGTCGATTATGACCGAATTATTTTTTCTGCCGCTTTTAGAAGTCTACAAGATAAAACGCAAGTCATTCCACTTTCTAAAACCGATTTCGTGCACAACCGACTAACGCATAGTTTGGAAGTTTCTGTTGTTGGTCGTTCTTTGGGACGTTTGGTTGGGAAGCAAATCATTGCAAAATATCCGCATTTACAAGAAGTTCACGGTTATCAAGCCAATGATTTTGGTGCGATTGTGGCTGCAGCTGCGTTATCTCATGATATTGGAAATCCACCATTCGGACATTCGGGAGAAAAAGCTATTGGAGAATATTTCAAAACTGGAAACGGATTGCAATACAAAGACCAATTAACCGAAAAACAATGGCAAGATTTAATCGATTTTGAAGGAAATGCCAACGGATTTTCAGTTTTAGCTTCTTCTCGAGAGGGAATCGAAGGCGGTTTGCGTATTTCGTATGCGACTTTGGGTGCTTTTATGAAGTATCCGAAAGAAAGTTTACCCAAAAAACCAACCCAAAAAATTTGCGATAAAAAATATGGCTTCTTTCAGCAAGATAAAGAATTCTTTGCTGAGGTTGCTAATGAGTTGGGTTTGATTTCGAATAAATCAGGAAACGATATCGGTTTTGAGCGTCATCCATTAGCCTATTTAGTTGAAGCGGCTGATGATATTTGTTACACCATCATCGATTTTGAAGACGGAATCAATTTAGGTTGGATTTCGGAAGAATATGCGTTAGAATACCTAATTAAATTAGTCAAAAACGGAATCGACACCAAAAAATACAACGAGTTAATCACTAAAGAAGATCGAATTAGTTACTTGCGCGCCTTAGCTATTGGAAGTTTAATCAACGATGCTGTAGCAGTTTTTATGGAAAACGAGCAAGCTATTTTGGCTGGAGAATTTCCATTTGCCTTGATGGATAAAAGTCAGTACAAAGCACAAATGAATGACATCATCCAAATTAGTATCAAAAACGTATATCAAAGTAAGGAAGTAATTCAGAAAGAAGTAATGGGTTATAAAATCATCAATAGTTTATTAGATGGATTTTGTACGGCTTATAATAAAAAAGTAAACGGAACAGCTTCTAACTACGATGAATTATTACTGAAATTATTACCAGAACGTTTCCAATTTCAAAAAGAAATCTTGTACGACAGATTGTTGCATATTTGTCATTTTGTTTCTTTGTTAACCGATGGTAAAGCTTTCGAATTATATAAGACAATTCAGGCTAACAAAAGTTAAAAATTTAAAAATAAGTACTAAAAAATTTTAGAATTTCACGTAAAATGTTAATTTTGTTCGAATAATAAATTAACCTCATATACCATGAAAAAACTATTACTATTAGTTGTAGTTACTTTTTTCTTTGTTTCCTTTGCTTTTTCACAAGAAAAAGGTACAAAAAATCCTATCGAAAAATCAGAAAAAGTAATTAACAACAAAACGGTTTCTAACAATTCTAACGTTTCAAAAGAGATTTTAGAATTAAGAAAAAAGCATGATGAATTTTTAAAGAACAGTAAAGTTAAAAAAACTTTTCATATTTCTAAACAAGAGAGAAAAGCATTAGGCCTTCCTCCAGATAAGTTTAACGAGCAAGAATGGTTACTTTCTATGAATCCTTCTCTAGGAACTCCTACACCTGAGAAATTAGAGATAATTAGAGAGTCATTAAAACAAGAAAGACTTGCTGCCCTGCAAAATGGTAGAGTTCCTGGGGATGCTAGTGATAATTTATGGATTGAGAGAGGACCTAATAATGTAGGAGGTAGAACAAGAGCAATAATGTTTGACCCTACAGATTTAACTTACAACACTGTTATTGCTGGTGGAGTAAGTGGTGGTTTGTGGAAAAATACAAATATTAGTAGTTCAATTTCTTCATGGACAAGATTAAATTTACCAGAAAATTTAAATGTTCAATGTATCTATGCTGATCCAAATAATACTAGTGTTTGGTATGTAGGTACAGGAGAGTCTTATGTTTTTGGAGATGTAAATGGAAATGGATTATGGAAAACTTCTGATGCTGGAGCAACTTGGTCTAGAGTTTTAGGAGGAATAACAGGAAATACTATTCAGCAAAATGTTTCTAATTTAACGATTAATTCTCCATCGAATGTTGCGGGTAATTATGTTTCAATTCAAGCAAGTTTTGGACCTGAAATTACAACTACAATTACAGCTCCTATTGTGATTATGAATGATGGAACTGCTCCTACTGAAGATGGTTGTACCGCAATGCCAGCAGGTTCGTTATCTGGTAAAATAGTTTTAATTAGAAGAGGTACATGTAATTTCGTAGATAAAGTTTCAGCTGCTGAATCTGCAGGGGCATTGGCTGTAATCATGATGAATAATGTTACAGGAGGACCAATTACAATGGGTGGTACTGATACAGGTGTAGGAATTCCATCTATAATGATTTCAAAAGAAGATGGTGATTTACTGATGGCTAATTTAACGGATTTGAATGGGACATTAAAGCCTATTATGCCAGGGGAGTTTACAGGTAATCTTGTTCCAGGGATTCAGTTTATAAATGATGTTGTTGTTAAGAATAATGGAGGTGTTTCTGAAATATATGCTGCTGTAGGTGATGGATATTATTCTGAAGCTAGAAGTAACACTTTTATGGGGTCTACAAATTACGGTTTATATAAATCTACTAATGGAGGCTCTACTTGGACAAGATTAAGTTTGCCTGTTACAGCAACAGGTAATGAAACATGTCCAAATGATATAGAAATAGGTGCTGATGGAAAAATATGGGTGTCTTCTACTAATAGTTGGACATTTGGCGATGGTGGTGGAAAAGTTTTTATGTCTTCTGACAATGGAGCTACATTTGATTTGAAACACACTGTCACTGGTAATGGAGGTGGACAACGTGTAGAAATTGAAACTTCTAACACTAATGCAAATAAAGTATACATACTTACAGAGCTTGGCCAGGCAGATAGTAATAATCCTACAATTGAAGTTAAATTGGAAGTTACAAATGATGCATTTGCTACTGCCCCAACAGTATTAGCTTTACCGACTGGTAATGAGTCTAGAGAAATAACTTATGGTTTTACAGGAGCACAAGCTTTTTACGATTTAATGATTGAATCAGACCCAACAAATGATCAAATTTTATATGTTGGAGGAATTGATTTATATAGATCTGCTAACGGTGGAACAACAACAGGTGGATGGGTAACTATTTCAAACTGGACTTCAGATGTTCACGCTGATCAGCATGCTATGGTTTTTAAACCAGGGAATTCTAATGTTGCTATATTTGGAAACGATGGTGGTGTTTATTATTCAGGAAGTTTGTCTACTACTGGAACTCCTGCAGTAGCAAGAAATAATGGATTCAACGTTACTCAATTTGTAGGGGTTGCTGTTTTACCTAAAGGAATTTCGGGTATGTCTGGTGACTTCTTCTTAGCAGGAGCTCAAGATAATGGGTCTAATTATTTTCCTTCAACTAGAAGTACAACAACTGGATTAACAGGAGTTGGTGCAAGTGTCGAAATTCAAGGAGGTGATGGTGGTAAACCTTTGTTCAAACAAAATGCTACAACAGCTGCTAGTGCATATTATGTAACTAATTATGTTTACAATGATAATACTAATGTTAGAAATTTAGATGGTACATTAAAAAAATCCTTAAGTAGTGGAGCTAATTTAGGACTTTTCTATCCTGCTTTTGCATTGGATTCTACAAATGACATTATTTATTCTGATGGAACAAATTCTACTTTAGCAACACCTTATATTGTTAGAAGATATTCTAATTATTTAGGAGCAAGTAATCCAACTCGTACTAATTTAACGAATGCTTTATTAACAACTTATCCAACAGCATTAACAGTAGGTAAAGTAACTCCAACAACACTATATGTTGGAACAATGAACGGTAAGTTATTGAAAATTGTTAATGCAAATGGTCTTGGTGCTACGTGGTTTGATATTACGGGTTCATCATTTGTTGGAAGTATTTCAGACGTAGAGTTTGGTTCTAATGACAGTCAAATTTTTGTAACTATGCACAACTACGGTGTCGTAAATGTATGGTATTCTTCAGATGCAGGTGTAACTTGGAATAGTATTGAAGGAAATTTACCTGATTTACCTGTAAAAGCTATAGTTCAAAATCCATTAAAAACAGACGAATTGTTAATTGGAACTGAATTAGGTGTTTGGTATGCAACAGGGTTTAACCCAGCTGGTACGTCTGCTCAATCTTTACAATGGAGACAAGCTTACAACGGAATGAGTAATGTTAAAGTTACGGATTTGGATTTACAGCCTAATTCACCAACAGCGCCAACCGCTTATAATGTTTTCGCTGCTACTTATGGTAGAGGTGTATTCTCTGGTACATTGACAAATGCCGTTCTTTCTAATGAAGATATTGCACTGTCTAAAGGAATAAAGGTATACCCTAATCCTTCTAACGGTATTGTTAATGTTGCAATAGCTAATTATATTGGAGAATTAACAATACAAGTTTATGATATTAACGGAAGAAAAGTTGTTGAAACATCAAGTGATTTTACAGGTGAAAAATCATTAAACTTAAACGGTTTGCATAGTGGAGTATATGCTGTAAATATTGAAGGTTCTGATTTTTCTTATTCTACAAAAATTATTAAAGAATAATTTACTTTATATCTAATAAAAAAAGGCTTCAGAAATGAAGCCTTTTTTTATTACATAAAGTTTTATTTTAGAATGAATAGGTAACTCCTATTCCTAATAATTGTTTTAACTGAACCTTTGGCCCTTTTATTATTTGCTCCCCATTTTTTTCTTCTTTAGATTTTATGTCATCGTCATAAACAAGATGAGTTCCAATATTTGCTTTTACATATTGATTTACTGTCATATCTAATTGTAATTGCCAATCTACATCAACATTTCCAAAATTATTGATATAGTCTGTGTAAAGAGAAATTCTATGTTCAAAATTAATATTTTTATAAACCTCTTTTTTCCATTGATTTGTAATTAGAATACCCGTTTCATTTCTGATGTTTTTACCTTCACGAATCAAATTACCAAGCTCATCATAAATGGCTTTTTCAACACCAAAAGCTCCTTGATTTGCTAATCTCTGATCAAAAACCAATGTTGTTTTTTGTGTTAATGGAGACAAATAAAGCGTTAAATTCAAATCTTTTCTAGAATATTCTGCTCCAACCCCAAGGAAAGTATATGCTGGTGCAAATGGTTTTGAAATAGCTAAGCTTGTATTTGGATAAGCATATCCATTAGCAAATTGTGTGTTGAAATTAAATTTTCCAGCATAATACCAATTTGAAATAGTGTCTGTTCTATAGCCAAATGTTGAATTAATTTGTAATTGATCGTCAGTTTTTCTTACTTCTTGTTTTTCTTGTTTATTGATACCGTATCGAGCAATTAATTCATTTTTCCATTGCACATTGTTTTTTGTATAGGTTCTAACGAATTTTCCTTTTAACAATCCAGATACAGAATTATTTCCTCCTGCATTCCAATTAACAAATGTAATTTGAGAAACGTCTAATCCTACAACATTTTCTTTAGTCCAATATGAAGTAGAATCAGGTAATTGTGTTTTTACAATTTGTGCTTTTGAATAGGAAATATAAAATAGTAATGCAACTACTAAGGATTTTTTAAACATTATAATATGAATTTAATAATTGAATAATATTGTTAACGTCGATTTTGCAAAGTTGTTGTAACTCAAAAACTGTTCCATGTTCTATGAAAGAATCGGGAATTCCAAGGTTGATAATGGATGTATTTAAATCATTTGTTGCAATAATCGTATTGATTTGTTCCCCAAAACCACCTGTAATTACACCATCTTCGATCGTAATAATTTGATTGTGAGAATTTATAATAGATTTGATAGCTTCAATGTCTAATGGTTTTATAAAAGGAAAATGATAATGCGAAAATAATTTTGAATTTTCTACTTCTTTCAATGCTTTCGTAACATTATTACCAATAGTTCCCGTAGATAAAATGGCAACTTTACTTCCTTTTTGAAGTTCTTTTATCTTTCCGATTTCGATTTTCTCGAAAGGTTGTTCCCAATTCACATTTTCTCCTCTTCCTCTTGGATAACGAATAGCGATCGGGTGATTTAAACCTTCCGAAGCCGTAAACATTATATTTCTCAATTCCATTTCGTCTTTTGGAGCTGCAATAATCATGTTTGGAATGCAATTCAAATAGGCAATATCAAATACACCATGATGGGTAGCTCCGTCTTCACCCACCAAACCTGCTCTGTCCAAACAGAAAATAACGGGTAAATTCTGTAAAGCTACATCATGAATCACTTGGTCGTAAGCGCGTTGTAAAAAAGTGGAATAGATATTACAAAAAACGACCATTCCTTGTGTTGCCATTCCAGCAGCTAAGGTAACGGCGTGTTGTTCAGCAATTCCTACGTCGATAGCGCGTTTTGGAAAAGCTTCCATCATATAGGTCATAGAACTTCCTGTAGGCATGGCCGGAGTTATTCCAATGATTTTCTCATTTTGCTTCGCTAATTCTACTAATGTATGTCCGAAAACATCTTGAAATTTTGGAGGTAAATTCGATTCGTCTTTCGGATGAATTTTTCCAGTTTCGGCATCAAATTTCCCAGGCGCGTGATATTTAACTTGATCTTCTTCCGCTAATTGCAATCCCTTACCTTTGGTAGTTATCACATGTAAGAATTTCGGACCTTTAACCGATTTTAATCGCTCTAATTCCGAAATCAACTTAGGTAAATCATGACCATCAATCGGACCTGAATAATCAAAATTCAAGGATTTTATGATGTTATTTTGCTTTGGATTTTTTCCTTCTTTGACGGCAGTTAAATACTCTTTCAAAGCACCAATACTCGGATCAATTCCAATAGCATTATCATTTAAAATTACTAACAAATTGGCATCAGTAACTCCTGCATGATTTAAACCTTCAAATGCCATTCCACTAGCAACTGAAGCATCACCAATCACTGCAATATGTTGTTTCTCAATTTCTCCTTTTAATTGCGAAGCCAAAGCCATTCCTAAAGCAGCAGAAATCGAAGTAGAAGAATGTCCCACTCCAAAAGTGTCATAAACACTTTCACTTCGCTTAGGAAAACCTGAAATACCGTTTAATTCTCTGTTGGTGTGGAAAATATCACGTCTTTCAGTCAGGATTTTATGCCCATAAGCTTGATGACCCACATCCCAAACCAATAAATCTTGTGGAGTGTTGAAAACATAATGAAGTGCTATCGTTAACTCCACAACACCCAAGCTCGCACCCAAATGACCTTCTTTTTTTGAAACAATATCAATGATAAAGTCTCTCAATTCTTTGGCTAATTGAGGTAGTTGATTTTCAGGAAGTTTCCTTAAATCGGTAGGGTTATTAATTTTTGAAAGTAAATTTTCCATCACAGCACAAAAGTAAGAATTGGTTGTTGTATTTTTGTACTTATGGAGAATATTTTTACCGATGCGTATTTTATGAAGAAAGCCCTTCAAGAAGCCGAAATTGCTTTTGAGAAAGGTGAAATTCCAGTGGGTGCTGTTATTGTAATAGATAATCGTGTCATTGCAAGAACACATAACTTAACCGAATTACTTCATGATGTAACGGCTCATGCCGAAATGCAAGCCATAACTAGTGCAGCAAACTTCATTGGCGGAAAATATTTAAAAGACTGTACTTTGTATGTGACTTTAGAACCTTGCCAAATGTGTGCAGGCGCTTTGTATTGGTCCCAAATTTCTAAAATTGTTTTTGGTGCTTCCGATGAGAATCGTGGCTTTCAAAAAATGGGAACACAATTACATCCGAAAACCCAAGTCATTTCGGGAGTTTTAGAAAAAGAATGTGCCGATTTGATAAAATCTTTTTTTAAAAATAAGCGATAAATTCCAAAACGTAATGATTTTCTGTAACTTGGTATGAGTTTTGATGCTACATTATTTGTAACCAACTAATACTGTTTCTTTATGGAAAACAAATTAAAATCAACCTTAGTTATTGGAGTTTCAATAATTATTACCGCACTTATTTTAGGCACAGCTTTTAAAAATCGAAACGAAAATTTAGATACTATTTCCGTTGTAGGATTAGGAACTACAGACTTTGTTTCCGATGAGATTTTATGGTCGGGAAGTTTTGCAACTAAGAGTTTTGATATTAAAGAAGCCTACAACAAAATGATTTCTGATCAAAAAATTGTAGCTGATTTCTTCATGAGCAAAGGATTTAAAAAAGAAGAATTTACTTTTGGAGCTGTTCAATTCAACAAACGATTTAGAGAAGTACGAACCGAAAATCCAGAGAATGCCTATCAAACCAAATACGAACAAGTATTTGATGGTTATGAAGCTACACAAACCATTACATTTTCTGCAAAGAAGAATCCAGATTTGATGAAACGAATCGAAGAAGTTTCAAGTAAAACATCGGAATTGATTAACTCTGGAATCGAATTAACATCAAATTCTATTCAATATACGTATTCCAATTTACCTAATTTAAAACACAGTTTAATTGAAAAAGCTTCTAAAGACGCAAGTGAAAGAGCTCAAAAAATCGTAAAAACTGCTGATGGAAGTTTAGGAAAATTAAAATCGGCAAGTATGGGAGTTTTCCAAATTACAGGTCAAGGCTCAACCGAAGAAGACAGCTATGGAGGAAATTTTGATACCTATAGTAAAAACAAAACCGCAAGAATTACTGTGCGATTAGAGTATGAATTGGATTAAAAATTAATTTTATGACATAAAAAAACCGCCAATCTTTAGAAAGGCGGTTTTTAAATTTATTTAATTTCATTTCCTTCTTTGTCAAAGAAATGATATTCCAAATACGTGTAAGCGTCACGAGGTATAATTTTCACCCATTTCTTATGCTCGAAAAACCATTTCGAACGTAAGGATGGAAAACCTTTAGTAAGGTATGCTGCCACAAAAGGGTGTGCGTTTAAAACAACCTTTTTATGGTCTTTAATAATGCGTTCAAGATCAGACGTAATTTTGTCAACAATTAAAATCGGAGCTTCGATTTCCCCATTTTCATTATTTGGGTCTTCTTCTCTCGTTTTAATGTTAACTTCTGGTCTAACTCTTTGTCTAGTAATTTGAATTAATCCAAATTTACTAGGAGGCAAGATTTTATGCTTGGCCTTATCGTCACTCATTTCTTCTCTTAAGAAATCGTACAATACTTTGCGATTTTCTGGATTTTGCATATCAATGAAATCCACTACAATAATTCCGCCCATGTCTCTAAGTCGTAATTGACGTGCAATTTCGGCTGCAGCAATCATATTTACTTCTAGAGCAGTATCTTCTTGGCTTGATGCTTTTGCTGAACGATTTCCACTGTTAACGTCGATAACGTGTAGAGCTTCTGTGTGTTCAATAATTAAATAAGCACCTTTACTCATGGAAACTGTTTTTCCAAAAGACGTTTTTATTTGTCGCTCAATATTATATTTTTCAAAAAGAGGCAGTTCCTTAGACTGATAGTGTTTTACGATTGACACTTTATCCGGAGCTATCTCTTGCAAATACTCCTTCGTTTCAAGATACAAATCTTCATCATCAACATGAATTCCAGTGAAGGTATCATTAAATACATCTCGTAAGATAGAAGAAGCTTTATTAAGTTCTCCTAGTACTTTTGATGGATGATGAGCCGTTTGTAATCTTCTACACATGGCAGACCAGCGGTCCATCAATGTTTGTAGATCTTTGTCTAGTTCGGCTACTTTTTTGCCTTCGGCTACTGTTCGCACAATAACACCGAATCCTTTTGGTTTGATAGATTGAACCAAGCGTTTTAATCGATCTTTTTCTTCTCTCGATTCTATTTTTTGCGAAACAGAAACGCGATCCGAAAAAGGAACTAAAACCACGTATCTTCCGGCTAACGAAATCTCAGAACTAATTCTAGGACCTTTAGTCGAAATAGGCTCTTTCACTACCTGAACTAAAACGGATTGATTGGCGCTTAGAATGTCGGTTATAACGCCATCTTTATCAATCTCAGCTTCAAAAGGAAAATTTTTGAGTGAATAATCTTTTAATTTACCTGCGCTTACAAGTTTAATAAATTTCATCAAAGAAGGTAAGTTGGGACCTAAGTCGTGATAATGCAAAAAAGCATCTTTTTCATGACCTAAATTCACAAAAGCGGCATTTAAACCAGCCACAGGTTTACGGATTTTAGCAATAAAAATATCGCCAACCGCAAAATTGCTTTGCTTTTCCTCTTCTTTGTGTAATTCTATTAGTTTTCCATCTTTTAATAAGGCAAAATCTACAGCGTCTGAACCAGATCTAATAATTAACTCTTTGTTCATGCAGTACATTTTTATCCATACTTTTAAAGTTAGAAGTTAGAAATTAGAAGTTAGAAAAATTCTAAATTCTGAATTCTAAATTCTGAATTCTACTCGTACAGATGGATTAAACATTTTTTACAGGCAGTTGTACCTGGGAATCAATTTAATATTGATTCATTTCAATGAACTTTTTTCTAAAAAAGAAAAAGTAGTTTTAAACTACTTTTTCTTTTTATGACGGTTTGCTCTCGCTCTTTTTTTACGTTTGTGAGTTGCTACCTTATGTCTTTTTCTTTTTTTACCACTTGGCATAACATGTTGGTGTTTAGATTAATAAATAGTTTTTATACTGTAACTTCTGTTTTTTCTTTAACGCTTTCAACAAACACTTTAGCAGGTTTAAAAGCTGGAATGTTGTGAGCAGGAATTTTAATTGTAGTGTTTTTAGAAATGTTTCTTCCTGTTTTTTCAGCTCTTGTTTTGATGATAAAACTTCCAAAACCTCTTAAATAAACATTATCACCTGATTCAAGCGAGTTTTTTACCTCTTCCATAAAAGACTCAATAGTTGCTTGTACATCACCTTTTTCAAGTCCTAATTTTTCTGAAATTTTCGCTACGATGTCTGCTTTCGTCATTTTCTTTCGTATTTATATTTATGTGTATTTTTTTGAGTTTGCAAATATAAGAATTAAAAAAACAATAATTCAACCTTAATTGATTAAATTTTAATTACTAAAGATTTATTTTTGTTGTCCTAATATAAAAACATGGAATTTTCTAACTCTTTAATTCAATGGTATTTACAAAATAAGCGCGACTTACCTTGGCGAAATACGACTGATCCGTACCCTATTTGGCTTTCAGAAATCATGCTTCAACAAACGCGTGTGGCGCAAGGTTTACCTTATTTTTTGTCTTTTACTGAGGCTTTTCCAACTGTTTTTGACTTAGCCAAAGCTGATGAAGAACACGTTTTAAAACTTTGGCAAGGCTTGGGTTATTATTCCAGAGCTAGAAATCTTCATGCAACTGCAAAACACATTGCTTTTGAATTAAATGGCGAATTTCCTTCCAATTATAAAGAATTATTAAAATTAAAAGGTGTTGGTGAATATACCGCTGCCGCTATTGCCTCTTTTTCATTTAACGAAGCTGTTGCGGTATTAGACGGAAATGTGTTCCGCGTTTTTAGTCGTTATTATAATGTAGAGAGTGATATTTCTCTACCAAAAACAAAAACAGAATTTCAACAATTAGCGCAAGAAGTATTAGACAAAAAGAATCCTGCTCTATTTAATCAAGCGATTATGGAGTTTGGCGCTTTGCAGTGTGTTCCAAAAAATCCAAATTGTGAAGCTTGTATTTTAAATTCGAGTTGTGCTGGACTTCAATATAAAAAAGTAAACGAACTTCCGGTTAAGACAAAAAAAACAAAAGTCACGCCTCGTTATCTATATTATCTCATTTTAAAAGATTCTGAATCAAGTTTCATTGTTCAAAAGCGCGAAGGAAAAGGAATTTGGGAAAACTTATACGAATTTCCAGTATTTGAATCCGAATCGCAATTATCGGAAAATGAAATTATCGAAGAAGTTTCTAAAATGGAATTCTTCAATTTGCAACCTATTGAAATAATTTCACTTCATAATGATATTAAACTGCATAAGTTGTCGCACCAACACTTAAACATTCGTTTTTTTGAAGTGCAATTCGATTCAAAATTACCTGATTCAAAACCAATTACAGAAATAGAAAAACTACCTTTTCCAATAGTAATTCATAATTTTATTGTTGCAAATTATTGTAATTCACTTTAAATTACTATTTTTGATTAACCCTAATAAAAATATATAAGCCATGAACGGAACATTAAACAAGGTTATTTTGATAGGTCATTTAGGTGACGAAGTTAAAATGCATTACTTTGAAGGTGGTAATTGTATTGGACGTTTTCCTTTAGCGACAAACGAAGTATACATCAACAAAACCACTGGGGAAAAAATTACATCAACAGAATGGCATAACATTGTTGTTCGAAATAAAGCAGCCGAAATTTGCGAAAAATACCTTTCTAAAGGTGATAAAATTTACATCGAAGGTAGAATAAAATCACGTCAATGGCAAGCAGAAGATGGTGCTACAAAATACACTACTGAAATTCAGGTTACCGAATTTACATTCTTAACTACCAAAAAAGATACTGATTTAAGCAAATCATCTTTACCAACAGGTAGTGCTCCTGACGATTTTAATGTTTAACTAAATTGAATTAATTTGGATCCTGACCCGGCCAGTTTTCTCTCTTCGATAGATTTTGAATTCCTTTTTGGAATACTAGCAATTTTGATATTGCTCGCTTGTTCTGCCTTTATTTCGGGTTCAGAAGTAGCCCTTTTTTCTTTATCTCAAAAAGATATCGACGATATTTCAAACAAAGATTACAACAGTGGAAAGCTTATTTCGGGTTTATTAGAAAAACCTAAAAAATTGTTAGCTACCATTTTAGTCGCTAATAATTTTGTAAATATTGCTATTGTAATCATTTTCTCTTCTTTTAGCGAACGTTTGTTTAACGGAATTGATTCTTCAGTTCTTCGATTTGTTATGGAGGTTGTAGTGGTTACGTTTTTTATCTTACTTTTTGGAGAAGTATTGCCAAAAATTTACGCTAATAGAAACAACATTACTTTTGCAAAAAAAATAGCTATTCCAATTTCGATTTTGAATAATTTACTCTCTCCAATTAGTGTTCCCATGAGAAACGGAATTCTTTTTATCGAGAAGAAGCTCAATGTGCAAAAAGGAAATTTTTCGGTTGACCAGCTTTCACAAGCTTTAGAATTAACCTCACAAACGGATACAACTGATGGCGAACAAAAAATCTTAGAAGGAATTGTAACTTTTGGAAACACCGAGGTGCGTCAAGTAATGAGTCCAAGAATTGATGTTTTTGCTTTAAATATCGAAGAAGCTTTCGATCAAGTAATGCCAAAAATTGTTGAAAAAGGCTATTCTCGAATTCCAGTTTATAAAGAAAATATCGATCAAATTGAAGGAATCTTATTTATTAAAGACTTGATTCCGCATATTGATAGTGAAGATTTTGATTGGACCAAATTATTACGCCAACCTTTCTTTGTGCCTGAGAACAAAAAACTAGACGATTTGTTGAAAGATTTTCAAGGCATGAAAAGTCACTTAGCGGTAGTAGTGGACGAATATGGCGGAACTTCTGGAATTATTTCTTTAGAAGATGTTTTGGAAGAAATTGTAGGTGATATTAGTGACGAATTCGATGATGAAGATTTGATTTATTCCCAAATTGATGATAAAAATTTCCTTTTCGAAGGTAAAATTAGCTTGAAAGATTTTTATAGAATAATTGAAGTAGATGAAAACGAATTCGAAAGCAAAAAAGGAGAGGCTGAAACTTTAGCTGGATTTTTACTTGAGATTTCTGGAAATTTTCCAAAGAAAAGACAAAAAATAACGTTTCATAATCTTATTTTTACCATCGAAAATGTTGACAAGAGAAGAATAAAACAAATAAAAGTTACGTTATTGTAATTATGATACAAAATATAGTAAAATTAAGTTGTTTGGGATTGTTTTTAAGTTTGATTTCTTGTGGAGATGAAACCTTACCAAAACCAAAAGGACAATTAAGTTTAGAATATCCAAAAGCGAAATATTCTAAATTAGATTCTAATTGTTCCTTTACTTTTGATAAAAATGATTTAGCCTTAATTAAAGATAAATCATGTGCTTTCGAAATCAATTATCCAAAGATGAAAGCTACGATTTACTTGACTCATAAAACAGTAAATAATGATATTGATAAATTATTACGCGATGCTCAAAAACTAACTTATGACCACGTTGTAAAAGCAGATGATATTCTAGAACAACCCTTTATTAACAACAAGAAAAAGGTTTACGGAATGTTCTACGAAGTTGGAGGAAACGCAGCAACAAATGCCCAATTTTACGTTACTGATAGCACTAAAAACTTTATCGTTGGAAGTGTCTATTTTTATGCTAAGCCTAATTTTGATTCTATTTTGCCAGCCGCTCAATATCTAAAAGATGATATACGTAGGATAATGGAATCTTTGGAATGGAAATAATAAAAAACGCCCTGAGATAATCAGGGCGTTTTTTTATTACATTTTTTTCGATTCCGTTACTTTGTAAGAATCGCCTCCAGCAACGCCTTCAATGGTTTTAGTCAAAGATTCTAACGATTGTTTTTCTGCATCGAATTTTACAGTAGCAATTTTAGTATCGAAATCCACAACCGCTTGTCCAACTCCATCCTGAGCCGCTAATTTGTTTTCAATAGTTTTAGCACAACCCATAGCACACGTCATTCCTTCGATGGTAAAACTTGCTGTTTGCATTTTAGCTAAATCTGCTTCAGAAACCACTTCTTTTTTTGTTTCTTCAACTGTAACTTCTTTGTTTTCTTGTTTGCAACTTGCTAATGAAAGCATCATTAAAAGCGTAAAACCAATATTTTTTAAATTTTTCATATCAATAAATGTTAAATTAAAAGTCTATAAATAAAGACTATGCAAAATTACAAAAATTCATAGTGCTATTTTCAAAATAAAGCCTGAATTTTGACGAACAAAATAGTGCTATGGAAAACAATTCGACAAAATGGTATTTATTAGGCTTTTTAGGCTGCGTTTGGGGAAGTTCCTTTATCTTAATGCAGTTGAGTTTGAAAGGTGTGAATTCGGTTCAATTAGGAAGTTTGCGAATTCTTTTTGCAGCTATGTTTTTGATTGTTGTTGGATTTAAACAAATTCCTCAAATTCCATTGCATAAATGGAAATACATTGCGTTAACTGCTTTGTGTGGTACTTTTATTCCAGCTTTTTTGTTTGCTTTTGCCCTTTCAAAAATTGATGGTTCTATTAGTTCGATTTTAAATTCATTAACTCCTTTGAATACTCTTTTAGCTGGATTACTTTTTTTTGGAATGAGTGTGCAACGTAGTCAGGTTTTTGGAGTGATTATTGGGTTTATTGGTTGTGCTTTGCTTGTTTTATTTGGTGAAGGAGAAAATACAACTGAAAATTATTACTACGCAATTTTAATTGTAATTGCTTCGATTTTTTATGGTATCAATGTCAATTTGATAAAAAAATACTTATCTGATTTAAAACCATTAACAATAAGCACAGGAAACTTTTTGATTATGTTTTTTCCGGCTTTGATTGTTTTGTATTTTACGGGCTTTTTTGATATGGTTCACGAAACAAAAGTGCAAACCTCATTAGGTTTTATTGCGATTTTAGGTATTGTTGGGACAGGATTTTCGAATATTTTATTCTTTAAGTTAATCCAATTGTCGTCACCTGTTTTTGCTTCTTCGGTAACTTATATTATTCCAGTGGTGGCTTTTATATTAGGTAATTTATTTATGGAAGAAACACTTTCTGCAATACAACTACTAGGAGCTTTAATTGTATTAATTGGAGTTTATTTTTCGAGTAAGAAATAAAAAAAGCGCCCAATTTCTTGAGCGCTTTATGAATTTCATGTTTTGTTTATTATTTGAAATCAGCATCCGTTACACCTTCGTTAATTTTAACTTCAGTAGTAATTAATTCGATTTCGATACCAACATTCATGATGGTTTTATACGGAAATTTCAATCCTTTTACGTCTTTGTAATCTTGATAGTAAGTAGTCTGAGTCATTTTTTGACCGCCTTGCTCTAATTCTTTAGATTCAGCAACTTTAAATCCAGTTTTTACATCATAGTAATAAGTAGATTTTCCGTTTTTGATTGCGTAAGCATCAGTTCCATTAATATTTTCGATACCAGTTAATATAATGTCTTTATCTGTTAATAAGGATAATTCTTTAAAATTATCCGCCATATCTTGCATGTCTTTCAAATCTTGGTCTTTGAAATCTTTTCTTTGACCTTGTTGTACCATGTAAGCTTCTTTTTCGTTAACCACTTGTTTCATCATTACCATTCCCATAGCCTTCATTTCAACGCCTAATTTTTTAGGAGCTGTTTTTACAACTAATTCTAATGGAGTTCCTTGAACTGTACCTGATGACATTACTGCTAGTGTTTTTACGTTTTTAACGGCTTTTTCTCCACCAATAACATTGATGTAGTTGTTTAATACGGTCTGAGCTGTTACGCCTGCAGGAATAGGTTTTTTAACTTCTGGCTTTTCTGTTGGATTACCATATTTGTCAAAGTAGAAAATTGGTAATTTTTCTCTTTTACTCATGGCTTCTAATCCAGGTAAGACATCAGCCGCTTTTCCTACTATAACTACTCTCGTGTAGTCAGATAAGAAATATTTGTTAGCTGCATTTTTGATATCTTCTGCAGTAACTGCATTGATGTTTTTTATGTAGTTTTCATAGAAATCTTCAGGTAAACCTTGTGTTTCTTTGTTTAAAGCGTAACCTGCGATAGTTGATGGTTTTTCAATTTGCATTACGAAGTTACCTACATATTTTGCTTTTGCGTTTCTTAAATCTTCTTCAGAAACTAATTCTGTTTTGATTCTTTTTAACTCATTGAAAAATTCTACAACTGCGCTATCCGTTACTGTGTTTCTAACTGACGCACTTGAACGGAATTTGTTGATGTATTTTCCAGCTCCAATTGAAGAGTAAGCTCCGTATGTCCAACCGTGTTTTTCACGTAAGTTTAAGAATAATCTTCCTTCTCCGCCGCCACCTAAAATTTGGTTAGCTAATAAAACTGAAAAATATTCTTTATCTGTCATTTTTAGGTTAGACAAGTTAACTAAAGCGATTTCAGATTGTACTGCATTTGGAGCGTCAATAAAGTTGATTTGGCTGTATTGAACGTCTTTTGGATTTGAATAAGTTAACTGTGGAGCAGTGGCCTTTTTCCAGGTTCCAAAAAGTCTTTCTACTTCTTTTTTAACTTCTTTAAAGTTAACATCTCCTACAATTACTAAATAAGCATTTGCTGGAACGAAATACGTGTTATAGTTCATAACAACGTCGTCTAATGTTACATTATTTAAAGTTTCTTCACTAGTAAATTCTCCTTTGTAGTGCTCTTTTCCAAATGTTAATACGTTTTCTACTCTACGAGCAATAGCGGTAACACTTTTTTCATCTGATTTTAAACCTTCGATGATTTTTTCTTTTTCTTTTTCGAATTCTTTTTGGTCAAATAATGGGTTTAATGCACCATCTGCCATTAATTCTAAAATTCTTTTGGAATATCTAGAAAGTCCATTTGCTGAAGCTCCAGAGGCATAAAAATTGATATCCGCTCCTAAGAAGTCGATTTCTTCATTATACGCGTCTTTAGTAACAGTTTCGGTTCCGTTACCTAGCATTCCACTTAAAATATCAGAAACACCTTTTTTGTTTCCTTCAGCATAAGGTGGATTGTCCAATGTTAGATTGAAAGAAACACGTGGTAATTTGTGATTCTCCACAACTAAAACTTTCAAACCGTTTTTAAGTACAAAACTTTGCGGTTTATTAATATTAATTACTGGAGAAGGTCCTGCTTTTGGTTGTGGTCTATCTTGTGCTTGCATAGTTATTGTTAAAAATAAACTGACTGCTATATAAATAAATTTTTTCATATTCTTCAAATCTTAGTTTTGAGCTTTGTCTTTAGCAGGAACATAATCTAAAATCATTCTTTGGTTTGAGTTTAGATATTTTTTTGCAATGTCTCTAATTTCTTCTCTTGTGATAGAACGGTAAATGTCGATTTCAGTATTGATTAAATTGATATCGCCATATAACATATAATAGGTTGCTAAATTATCAGCTATTCCTTCAACAGAAGCGTTATTGCTTACGTAGTTGCTTTCAAATTTATTTTGAAGTTTTTGGAAATCTTTTTCAGAAATTAATTCGTTTTGCATTTTTGCAATTTCCTCATCAATTTCTTTTACAATAGATTCTGTTGTATTTTGTCCCATTGGTAAACCATAGATTAAATACATTCCGTAATCTTCTTGGCTGTAGTTGAAAGCTCCAATTTGTAAGGCCATTTTTTTGTCGTCTACAATTTTCTTGTATAATTTCGAACTTTTACCATCGGAAAGGTAAGAAGAAATCATATCTAATACTCGAGCATCACGAGATTTCATTGATGGTGTTCTGTAAGACGCTACCACCATTGGAATTTGAATATTTGGATCTTGCCAAGTTGCTTTAAATTCCTGTGTTATTGGTGCTTCTTCATATTTCTGACGCGTTATAGGTGCGCCTTTAGGAATTGAACTGAAATATTTTTTCACCCATTCTTTTGCTTGCGCTTTATCAAATTGACCTGCAATTACTAAAACTGCATTGTTTGGCACATAGAATTTTTTGTTGAACGCTAAGAATTCTTCTAAAGTAGCTGCGTCTAAATGCTCCATTTCTCCAATGGTTGTCCATTTATATGGATGCACTTTGAACATGTTTTCTTTAACTGCTTTAATTAAATTACCGTAAGGTTGATTATCTACGCGTAATCTTTTCTCTTCTTTAACTACTTCGTTTTGTGTGTCAACACCAATTTGATTGATTACAGGATGCATTAATCTTTCTGATTCCATCCATATAGCTAATTCTAAATTGTTAGATGGAAAAACTTCATAATAATACGTTCTGTCATCAGTTGTATTTGCGTTATTATTTCCACCGTTAGCGGTTACTAGCTTAAACCAATCGCCACGGGCAATATTTTTTGTTCCCTCAAATAAAAGGTGTTCGAAAAAATGAGCAAAACCAGTACGGTTTGGTTGTTCGTCTTTAGCTCCTACATGATACATTACAGAGGTAATTACAACGGGAGCGGAATTATCTTGGTGCAGAACAACGTGTAATCCGTTGTCTAAATCAAATTCCTCAAATGTTACTTTTTGAGCAGAAGCAGTTCCGCCAAGCATTAGTGCAGTACTCAAAGCCATCAAAGATTTTTTCATACGTTATTAATTAGTTTTGATATAATTAATATGAGACGCAATTTCGTGATATTGTTACAATTTCAATCGTAAAAAACATTAAAAATTCTATTTTGATATATTTTATTTAAAAGTATAGTTGTTTGGTTTATAAATTATTGTATATTTGCAACCTTAAAATTTTTAACTAAAATCATTGTTATGTACGCAATCGTAGAGATAGCAGGGCAACAATTCAAAGTAAGCAAAGACCAAAAGGTTTATGTTCACCGTTTAGCTTCAGAAGAAGGAACAAAAATTTCTTTTGACAAAGTTCTTTTATTAGATGAAAACGGAACAGTAACTTTAGGCGCCCCAGCTGTAGAAGGTGCTTCAGTAGAAGCCAAAGTGTTACAACACTTAAAAGGTGATAAAGTAATCGTTTTCAAAAAGAAAAGAAGAAAAGGCTACAAAAAGAAAAACGGTCACAGACAATCATTCACTCAAATTTTAATTGAAGGAATCGTTGCTGCTGGTGCTAAGAAAAAAGCTGCTAAAAAAGAAGTTGAAGTTGAAGTAACTGAAGCTACTGAAGAAGTTAAGCCAAAAGCTAAAGCAACAAAAAAACCAAAAACTGAAGAATAACATTTAAAAATATTACGTCATGGCTCACAAGAAAGGTGTCGGTAGTTCGAAGAATGGTAGAGAATCAGAATCGAAACGTTTAGGCGTTAAGATTTATGGTGGTCAAGCTGCTATTGCTGGAAACATCATTGTTAGACAAAGAGGTTCGAAGCACAACCCAGGTGAAAACGTTTACATGGGTAAAGATCATACTTTACATGCTAAAGTTGATGGAGTTGTAAAATTCCAGAAAAAAGGAGAAAACAAATCATTTGTATCTGTAATTCCTTTCGAAGCTTAATAATTTTATTTAGCAACATATTAAAAACCTCTCTTTTTGAGAGGTTTTTTTATTAAAATAAATGTAGTTTGTGTTTGCATATTTGTTGTAAATACTTATATTTGCACCCACAATAAAGCATACGCGGGTATGGTGAAATTGGTAGACACGCCAGACTTAGGATCTGGTGCCGCAAGGTGTGAAGGTTCGAGTCCTTTTACCCGCACTCAAAGCTCTAGCGAAAGTTAGAGCTTTTTAATTTTATAAAAAGTAATATTAAAAAAAGCCGCTAGATTAATATAGTGGCTTTTTATTAACTAACTTTTAAATTTATTCTTTTATTATTTTTTTTGCTTGGCTTGTACCGTTAACGTCTGTTATTTTTATTAAATACATTCCAGTTTCTAAGTTTGTGATATCTAATTGTTGATTAGAAATTACATTAGAGAACGATTTAATTAATTGTCCAGTTATATTGTAAATTTCTACTTGAGTCGCATCGGCAGAAATTACAAAACTATTTTTAGTTGGATTTGGATATAAGTCAATGTTTGTTTTATTTAATTCTAATTCGTCTGTGGATAAAGTTGAAGGCTTATTTCCATACACTCTAAATTGCCCAGGAGTTAATGCTATTGTTGCTGTAGGACTAGTTATAGTAATAGGAGTATTGTCTATCAAATTGTACCATGTCATAGGATAAGTATAAGCATCTGTTGGGAAATTTGGATTAATGTTTTGATTTCCAACTGAAAAATTTGCAATAACAACAACATTACGTAATTGAGTGGTAGGATTTGAATTGTTATAAACATATAATCTTTGACGAATATTACTGCCATCTGGATTTATTGTAAAATCGGCACTAAAAATTGGTTCATTTGTTTTTAATTTAATTAATTTAGACCAATCATTTAAAATAGCAGTTCTTCTTGTATCGGCAAGCCAGTTTTGTATCCATTGTACTTGTTCTTTGGTATCTAATTTGCAATCGCCTGGGAAAAATGATCCCTCATCATTAATAGTTCCATTACTACAAGTGTAAATAGATTGATTATTTCCTAATTCGGCAAAATGCCATATCATTTTTGGCCCTGGAACTAAAATGCTCATTGCCCCTATAGCGCCCATTCGAGCCAAGGCATTGGTAAGATTTCCATTTACTGGGGCAGTTCCACCACCGTTACCATAAGTTACTGTTTCATACATTAAGCGATCTTTGTCATGACTTTCTGGATATCCTATCAATCTTTTACCGGCAAAACCACGACTATCATGTCCCATTCTAGAAATATTTTGAGTAGAATACCCCATTGCCAATTCTTTATATTGGGTAAACATTTCTCCCCACATCATAATCCCTTTTCCTTCACCTAATCGGTAATTTGCCCATTGTTGTTCTTCATTATCTGTTCCTAAATGTTCAAAAATCACATAATGGTCATTATCTAAACTCCAAGAATAATCTGCATATTCTTTTAGTACATCAACACGATCTTGTTGGTATGCATTGGTACAACCATCGTCTCCAGAATTACAATTTTGAGTGAATCCTTTGGTTAAATCCCAACGAAATCCGTCTATCTTGTATTCAGTTATCCAATGTTTTATAGTTTGTTTTACATAATTTTTTGTTAGGGTGGAGGAATGATTAAAATCTTCCCCAACACTATAACTGTGTTTTGCTGTTGTATTAAAATAGGGATTATCACTTGCTGGTCCTCCCCAGCCATCACCATCAGGATCATTCATCCACATTCTTATCATTGGATTTCTTCCAAATGCATGGTTAAATGCAATGTCTAAAATTACAGCAATTCCATTTTGATGACATAAATCTACTAATTCTTTGAATTTTTCTGGAGTACCGTAGAATTTATCTAAAGCCATATGAAAAGCGGTATTATAACCCCAACTTTCATTTCCTTCAAATTCCATAATAGGCATTAGCTCAATGGCATTAATCCCTAAATCTTTAAAATACTGAATTTTATCAATTACATCTTGAAAATTTCTATCAGCATCAAAATCACGAATTAATAGTTCGTAAACCACTAACTTATCTTTGTTAGGTTTTATAAAGTTAGTTACTTGCCAGTTGTACGGAGTTGCTCCAGTTTTAAACCAAGTTACTTCTCTTTCCTGTCCAGATGGATATGTAGGTAAATTTGGAAAAGTTGAATTTGAAATCCCTGTATCATCATAAGGAGATAATACTAATGTAGAGCATGGATCTGCAACTTTTACAAATGATGGGGAATTTGCAATAGGAGTTTGATCTACAACCCAATATTGATAGGTATTATTAGCTCCAGGAGTTAAACCTGTAAGTTCTAACCAAAATTTACCAGTTATAGGATCTTTTTTCATTGCATAACTAGAATTTGGATTGTAGTTGTTAAAACTACCAGCAACATAGACAAAATCCTTACCAGGTGCTTCTAAAACTAAGGTGGCTCTAGTATTGTCTGAAGTGTTATAGTTGATTCCATTAACTAAATTTGCGGGAATGGCTTGTAAAGTACTTCCAGGATTAATAATTGCTGAAAATCTTCTTGTAATTGTAGAAACTCCTAGAGTTACTTCTAACTCATAACTAGTATTTGTTGTTATATTGGTATGATTAAACGTGTAGCTTGATGTTGTACTTGTATTAATGCTAGTTCCATTTGCTTTTAAGTTGTAAAAAGCATTTCCACCCGTATTGGTTGCAGTAATGTTTAGGTTACCTCCTGAGTTAATAATAGTAGCACTATTATTAGCAGGAGCAGTTAAGTTTACTTGAAAAGTACCTACATTAAAGATGAAATCTCCACAAGATGGAGGTAGTTTTAAAGTTTGACTTCCATTAGCATTTCTGAAAACCATTCCAAGTTTTGTGGCATTAGCTTGTTGAGTGCCATTTAATCCAAAATACACACTAGGTGTTAGAGTAATACTCCAAGTTCCATTTCCATTGTTAGTCATTAAGCCCACATTGTCATCTTGTCCCCAGTTTCCAATAACCGAAAATCCAAAAGCATTATTGTCATCCCCGATTCCTGCATGCATATATACTTTTGAAGGGGTCGTTCCTATAAGGTTACAAGTTTGACTTGCTGTTGAAACAGTAATTGTTATTTGATCATTAACATTAAAACTGCTTGGGGTAATGGTTACTTGAGCATTTGCATAAAATGTATTGCATAATGTTAGTAATATAAATAATATTTTTTTCATAGCTATAAATTGAAAAAAGGGCTGCTTAAAGGCAGCCCTTTGTAAGTTTTTAATTAAAGAGCTATTAACTCATAAGTATATCTTCTTGGATTTGACAAGTCTAAAATTACTTTATAGTTTCCAGCTGCTCCTGAGAATGTTAAATCACCTCCATCAACTAAGAATCCATCAGCATTTACTGTTCCTAAATCGAAACCATTACTCCATGCGTTGTTTCCTCTAAACTTAAACGCTCCTGGAACTAATGCAATACTAGCAATTTCTAATTTTTTAGTCGTTGGATTATATGTTAAGTCTGTATCTGAATCCCATCCTGTTGGTGTGGCAGAACCAATAATTCCCCAACTAACTGCAGTTGTTGTATAAGTTAATGTTCCAGTATTTGCTCTTACTCTGTAATAACCAGCTATAACAGTGCAGTTTGATTCTCCTGTTTCTGCTAAAATTCCTGAGAAATCACCATTATCTCCATAATCTGTATTACCCCAAGCAAAAGTTCCACCATTAGGAGCTAAAAATTTAAATTCACCATCAAGCCACGCATAGCCTTCAAAATCTGTTTGACCAAATCCAGATGCTGCAATTCTAGGAGCTGATTCAAAATTGTTAGCATCAGACCACCCTTGATGATTTCCAGGTATCGCTAATTTAGGTAAATCAGTTGTATAAGGAGTTACGGTTAGTGTGATAACATTTGAATAACTAGGTAAATCATCATTAGAACCTAAAGAAGATTTAATTCTTACGTCTAAATCACCAGCGGTATATGGGATTAAACCTGCTTCTAAAGCTACTGCATTTAGAGCCTCTACTGTCCAAACCATAAAACGGCTAGTTGTACTTCCAGCTGGAATAATAGTTGTAAAATCGGTACCAGCTAAAGCAACTTCTACATCATAGTTTACTTCTGTTTGTACATCATAATCAGCGTGATTCCAAACTAAAGTAGTCGCTTCATTAGTTGCGTTTTCAGGAAGTAGTACATAAGCGCTTCCGTCAAGTGGTGTTATTAATTCTGGTCCTCCGCTTGGAGTAGCAATAGTTTGATCATCATTTTCACATGAAACTCCTGCAAAAAGCAACAACGCAAGAGTTGATATTTTTAATATATTTTTCATTTTGTTATAATTTTAATATTAATATCCAGGGTTTTGTGTTAAGTTAGGATTGGCTTGTAAAGCAGTTAAAGGAATTGGGAATACTTTATAAGTATTTGGAATAGCAGCTCCGTTTTGTGTATTACCTTTCCAAGGCCATAAGTAAGATCCTCCAGTAAATTTACCAAAACGGATTAGATCACTTCTTCTGTGTCCTTCTAAGTTAAGTTCTCTAGCTCTTTCGTCAATTAAAAAATCTAGAGTTAATTGACCAGGAGTTATTGTTGATGCATTTGCTCTAGTTCTAACTGCATTAACATAATCAGTTGCTTGATTAATAGTTCCTCCAGAAGCTCCTCTTACCACGCATTCTGCAAACATTAAGTAGGCATCAGCTAATCTGAATAAAGGGAAATCTGTTCCAGAGAATACAGTAGGGGTTGATGCTGAAAAATAATTACTATTTCTAAATTTAACAGATGGATAACCATGTGTCCATTCTTTATAGTCTACCATTTCATATTGATGACCAGATGTCCAAAATAATTCTGCTCTATCATCAGTTGAAGTATTTAAATCTCCAAATAGGCCATACCATGCTTTTGTTGCTCTATGTCCTCCCCATGCGTCATTTCCGCCAGGATTTCCAAAAGGAATTGTATTCATGGTTGCACTATTCATACTACCATTAACAATATAGGTAGTGTTACCATAGCTTTGGCTTACTAATGCATCAGCAATTAAAGGATAGATGATTTCTGGAGAAGTTCTATTGTCTCCTGAAAAGTTACTTACAAAATTTGTAGCAAGTGTATATCCACCTTCATCAATTACCTTTTTAGTATAAGTTAATGCTTCTGTATAGTGAGCAGTTCCTGTATACACTTCTGCGTTCAAGTAAAGTTTAGCTAATAACATTCTTACGACTGCTTTGTTTGCTCTTCCATAATCGTTAGAAGTAGCGATTGAATTTTCAATAGCTAATAATTCCGATTCAACAAAATCAAATAATTGTTGTCTTGAAGCTTCTGGAAGTGGAGCAGATTGACCTACGTTTGCTTCCGTTACTAAAACTCCTTTTCCAAAACAATCTATCATGTAATAATATGCTAAAGATCGTAAAAAACGAACTTCACTTATTACAGATTGTTTATTAGGTACATCTACATTGTTTAAGACTAATAACAAGTTATTACATTGTGGAACAGTATAGTACACGCGATTATATAAATATCTGAAAAATTTGTTGTTTTCATCCCAATTTGAAGCTGTTGTTAATTGGTCTAAACCATTGTCTCCCCAACGGTTTTTCATTCCATCAGCTGTAAATTCTTGAAGATTGATAATTCCTCTTAAGAATGGAGATTCTCCTGGGTCATCACTAATATCCGAACTTCCTGGGCCGTTTGGTCCTGAAAGTGCAAATGAGCCATATAATTTTGACATAATACCTGTAATGGCATTTGGGTCTTGTTGTAGCAATTGTTCTAATGACAATTCTACTTTAGGTTTTGTATTTAAGTCGTCTGTACAAGCGAATATAGAAGCAAGTAACAATATACTTAAACCATATAATTTAATTCTTTTCATATTTCTTTTTATTAAAAGTCAAAGTTTAAACCAAATGTGAAACTAGTAGGTCTTGGATAAAAATTATTATCGATAGCGCCAAAGTTTTCAGGATCTTGCCCTGTATATTTAGTTAAAATAAAAGGATTGTTTACTGCTCCATAAACCCTCATAGTAGAGTTTTTATAGAATTTATTAAATCGATATCCAATTACAATATTCTCACAACGTAAGAAAGTTGCATCTTCTAAGAAATAATCAGAAAAAGTTGCGTTTCCATTGTAGTTTTGAAATTGAATATCTGCTTCACCATTGTAAAAATCAAGAACATTTGATAAACTGCTAGAATTAGTTGGAATAGCTCTATTTGCCCATCCAGATGTCAATTTTCTTGCGTTATATATTTGCCCACCAAATTGTCCTCTAAAACTAGAACTGAAATCCCATTTTTTGTAAGTGAAGTTAATTCCAAAGCCAAAAGTCCAATTAGGAATAACTGCTTTATAATATCTATCATCATTAGTAATTACACCATCTGCATTTCTATCAACAAAAGCACCTGGTATTGCTTCACCATTTTCATTATACAATTGTTGGAAAACCCAAAAAGAATAAGGTTGAAAACCTACGGCATGTTCTGCAATATTCACATTAGTTCCAGTTGGCAAACTTCCACCAGCAGAAATTTTTTCAACATCTTTTAAGTCAGTTACTTTTGCGTGAGTATAAGCAATGTTTGTTGGAATTTCAAAAGTGAAATTTTCTGTTTGAATTAATTTAAAGTTTAATCCTAATTCAAAACCTTTACTTTCAGTACTTCCTACGTTTTTGATAAAAGTATCTGAAAGGCCTTGCCCTGGAGGAAGAGGTACTCTAGCTAATAAATCATTTGTTTCTCTTTTATAAATATCAAAGCTTCCTGAAACAAAATTGTTTTTAAATAAATCAAAATCAACACCTAAATTATAAGTAGTTGTTTTTTCCCAAGTTAAATCCTCATTGTAAGCAATTGCTGAGTATAAGTTAGAATTGTCAAGATATTGACTGGTGTTACTACCTACTGTAAATAGAGGTGTTGATGGGTAAAAACCAACAGTTCCAGTAATATCTTGTTGTCCTGTTTTACCAACTCCTAATCTAACTTTAATGTCGTTTATGAAATTTACATTTTTCATAAAACTTTCTTCTTTTAGTTTCCATGCTAATGCAGCAGAAGGGAAGTAACCCCATCTGTTTTCTTCTCTAAATAAAGAAGATCCATCAGCTCTTAATGACAATGTTAATAAATATTTATTATCAAAATCAAAGTTAGCTCTTCCAAAGAAAGATTGTAAATTTAATACATTATAATATCTATTATTCGGATTATTGTCATTAGGTAAAACTTCTCTTATACCTGTAGTTTCATTGTATCTGTATATTTCTTTGTTACCATCATTTTTGAAATTTTGATATGAGTAACCTCCTTGAATATCAAATTTTTTAAAGAAACCATCGAAAGTTTTTGTATAGGCAAGATAAGAATCTAGAGTAGTGTTTGTCATTGTTTGGTTTTCACTATAATTTTTACCCGAATTGAAAACATAATTTGCGCCACTATTTATTACTCTATATGTGGCTAGTGAATTGTTACTAAAGTTTTCTCTTATTCGTGCTCTTGAAGCATCTAGTCCTAAGTTAACAACAGCTCTTAATTCTGGTAAAAAGTGCATTTTGTAGTCAAATTCAATATTCCCTAAAAAACGTACCGCTTTTTCTGGTCTTGTTCTTTGCATTAATAAAGCTACTGGATTATATTGACCACTTAATGTATTAGTTGGATTTCCACTTCCGTCAAGAACGAAATCTTGATAGTATCCTCCAAATCTATTAGTTGATGAATTATCACGAATAGGTTTTGTAGGATCCATATTGATAGCGCCTCCTAAAGCACCTCCTTCATCAATAGCATTTTTATTTGTAAAAATACCTTTTGCATTAGCATCAATTTTCAAATGATCGCTAAATAGTTTAGGAGTCATTTTCAAGGAATAACTCAATCTTTCATAGTCATTGGTTTTAACTAAACCTTCATTTTTAGTATATCCAATTGAAGCTCTGAATGGAATTTTGCCATATAAATTAGCTTTTGCACTGAAGTTGTGATCAGTCGAAATAGCAGTTCTGTAGATAGCATCTTGCCAATCCGTGTTGTAAAGTATTCTTCCTTCAATTTCAGGAGTACTAGGGTCATCAGTAGCTGTAGTTGTAGGATCGTCAATTCCAAGGAAATTTGTGTACGATGGGTGATAAGTTTGAATGAAGTTTTTAAATTGTTCTCCATTCATTACATCAATTTTTTTACCTACTTTCCCAATCGTAACATTAGATGAATAGTTAAATTCTGGTGTTCCATTAGTCCCTTTTTTAGTTGTAATTATAATTACACCATTAGAAGCTCTTGATCCATAAATTGCTGTTGCAGAAGCATCTTTTAAAATTGTAAAACTTTCAATGTCGTTTGGATTGATTAAGTTTAATGGGTTACTAACACCAGCTGGAGTTGTATTGTCTACAGGTATCCCATCTATTACTATTAAAGGACTACTATTTGCGTTTAATGATGCACCACCTCTAATTCGAATGTTAGGCGAAGAGTCTGGTTGACCCCCATTATTTGTAATTCTAACACCTGGTGACTTTCCTACAAGTAATTGGTCTGCAGAAATAATAGCGCCTTTATTGAAATCTTTAGTTGTAATTGATTGCAAAGATCCGGTGGCATCTTTTTTTGTTGTTGTTCCATAACCAATTACTACAACATCTTTTAGTTCTTTTTGATCTTCTTGTAAGGTAATAGTTATGCTTTTTTGTTCATCATAAATAAAGGTTTCTTCTTTGAAACCAATATATGAAAATAAAATTTTGTCTCCCTTCTTGATGTTTGACAAAGTAAAATTTCCATCAAAGTCGGTTGTAGTCCCGTTTGCTGTGCCTGCTACCAATACGTTTACTCCAGGCAATGGTTGGTTCGAAGAACCTTCTAAAACAACTCCTTTAAGAGTGTTTTGAGCCAGTAAGCCAAGTGGTAACATCAATAGCAAAAGGAAAAACTTTTTTTGCAGTGTTTTCATACAAATTGTTTAGATTAGGTTGTTTTTTAATTGCTTATAAATTCACTTCTAATGTTAAATTTATGTAAAAATTGAATAAAAAAAAACCACCGCTTGCGAAAAGCGCCTCGAAAACGTTTTCGTGTTGAAAACTTTATTGTTTTGATAGCTAAATTGTATAAAAATTGCAATACTTGGAAAAAAAATACTACTTTTAAAACATATTAATATTTTTGTATAATTAATAATGAGAAAAAAAGTTACTTTAAAGCAAATTGCAAAAGAATTAGATGTTTCGATTTCAACCGTTTCAAAATCATTACGAGACAGCCATGAAATAAGTGAAGATACCCGCTTAAAAGTGCAAGCATTTGCTAAACTTTATAATTATAAGCCCAATAATATTGCACTTAGTTTAAAAAATAAAAAAACCAAAACCATTGGAATTATTATTCCCGAAATTGTTCACCATTTTTTTGCAACAGTTATTAGTGGTATTGAACAAGTAGCTAACGAAAAAGGATATAATGTAATTGTTTGTTTATCAGATGAATCTTTTGATAAAGAAGTAATTAATATGGAATTACTAGCAAATGGTAGTACAGACGGTTTTATTATGTCTTTGTCTAAAGAAACCCAACAAAAAAAGGATTTTCATCACATTCAGGAAATAATTAGTCAGGGAATGCCAGTTGTGATGTTTGATAGAGTTACAAACGATGTTTTTTGTGATAAGGTAATAATTGACGATCAAGAAGCCGCCTTTAATGCAGTTCAGTTTTTTATTGATAACGGATTTAAAAAAATTGGTCTTATTACCACTGTAGATTATGTAAGTGTAGGGAAATTAAGAACTGATGGATATAAAAAAGCTCTCGTGGCCAATAATATTCCAATTGATGAAGATTTAATTGTAAAGATTGAGGATATTGAAAATTGTTCAATTAAAATTGAAAATCTGTTATCTAATATAAAATGCGATGCAATTTTTGCCGTTAACGAATTATTTGCAGTAACTGCGATTAAAATAGCAGCCAAAAATAATTTAAAAGTTCCAGAGGATCTTTCGGTAATTGGTTTTACCGATGGTATTATTTCACAATTTTCAACCCCAAGCATCTCGACAGTTAGTCAAAATGGTATAAAAATGGGAAGAAAAGCAGCTCAAATGCTAATCGACCGATTAGAATTAGAAGACAATGAAGACGAACAATACAAAACCGAAATTATTGAAACAAACTTAATTGTTAGAGAATCTACTACAACGAAATAGTTTGTTTTAAACTTCTGATATACAAAATATTATAAAAAAACAATCTGAATAAATAAGGTGATTTTTTTTACTATTTTTTGTTTTATTAAAAATAATATTTTTAAATTTACAACATCAAAGCTTATATCTTCACTTCTAAATCATAAGTTTTGATAAGCACATAACGCTTATCGATTAATTAATAAATTACGATAATGGAAAAGCGTAAATTAGGTTTCTGGGAAATTTGGAACATGAGTTTCGGTTTTTTGGGAATCCAAATGGGTTTTGCCCTACAAAATGCAAACGCAAGTAGAATTCTTCAACTTTTTGGTGCCGATGTGCATGAATTATCATGGTTTTGGATAATTGCTCCTTTAATGGGTTTAATTGTGCAGCCTATAATTGGACATTATAGTGACAATACTTGGTCAAGATTTGGAAGAAGAAAACCTTATTTCTTAACAGGAGCTATTTTAGCATCAGTTGGTTTAGTTTTAATGCCACAAGCTGAAATTTTTATTGCCTTCATGCCTGCTCTTTGGGTGGGTGCTGGAATGTTAATGATTATGGATGCTTCTTTTAACATCGCTATGGAACCTTTCCGTGCTTTAGTAGGAGATAATTTAAGAGCAGACCAACATACATTAGGTTTCAGTGTTCAAACTGCTTTAATTGGAATAGGTGCTGTGGTAGGATCATGGTTGCCTTATGTTTTAACTAATTGGTTTGGAATTAGTAATCAACCTTCAGAAACTTCTGCTGTTCCACTAAACTTAATTTATTCTTTTATTATTGGAGCTATTATTTTAGTGGCTTCAATATTAATTACCATTTTCACAACTAAAGAATATTCTCCAGAAGAATTAGAACAATTTAGAGACGAGAAAGAACACAAAGAAGCTATTGGTGAAACCAAAGAAGCCAAACTTTCAGATGTTTTTTCAGATTTTGCAAAAATGCCAGAAACGATGCGTCAACTAAGTTGGGTACAATTCTTTTCTTGGTTTGGATTGTTTGGAATGTGGGTTTTTACAACTCCGGCAATTGCCCAACACATTTATGGGTTATCAGTAGGTGATACTAAAAGTCCAGAATTTCAATCTGCTGGAGATTGGGTAGGAATTATTTTCGGAGTTTATAATGCAGTTTCTGCTGTAGTAGCATTTGCGTTGCCTTACATCGCAAAACAAATTGGACGAAGAAAAACACACGCACTTTCTTTAGTTTTAGGTGGAATCGGATTGATTTCTGTTTACTTTATGCCAAATAAAGAAGCTTTAATCTTCTCAATGATTTTAGTCGGATTCGCTTGGGCAAGTATTTTAGCTATGCCTTATGCTATTTTGGCGGGTTCTATTCAACCTAAAAAAATGGGTGTTTACATGGGGATTTTTAACTTCTTTATTGTAATTCCACAAATTATTAATGCTTTGATAGGTGGTCCTTTAGTGAAATACGTTTATAACGATCATGCTATTTATGCTATCGTGATGAGTGGTGTAAGTTTCCTATTGGCTGCCCTTTTGGTATTGAAAGTTAAAGATCAAAAAGATATTTAGACCATGAAAAAAGCATTCATATTCGACCTTGACGGCGTAATTGTTGACACGGCTAAATATCATTTTTTAGCTTGGCAAAAGTTGGCCAACCAATTAGGAATCGAATTTACGCACGAACATAACGAAGGTTTAAAAGGTGTAAGCCGTGTTCGTTCGTTAGACATTATTTTAGAATTGGGAAATGTTCAAGCTTCCCAAGAAGATAAAAACCAATGGTTGGTTCAAAAAAATGAAGAATACCTTTCCTATTTAGTAGACATGGACGAAAGCGAAATTCTTCCAGGTGTACTAAAAGTATTGGAATATCTGAAAAGTAAAAACCAATTCATTGCTTTAGGTTCGGCAAGTAAAAACGCGCGTCCTATTTTAGAAAAAACCAATATCATGCACTTTTTTGATGCTATTGTTGACGGGAATGACGTTTCAAACGCAAAACCTGATCCAGAAGTATTTTTAAGAGCAGCACAATTGGTAGGAGTTTTAAATGAAAACGCTATCGTTTTTGAAGATTCAGTAGCGGGAATTCAAGCGGCTAATATTGCCAACATGATAAGTGTAGGAATTGGTGAGGCATCTGTCTTACACGAAGCAAAGTACAATTTTAAAGATTTCACCTTTATTGATGAAGCCTTTCTATCGCAATTAATTGGTTAAGAAATTGACTAATTGACACATTAACAAAATTGACATATTACAAAAATGAATCAAGATTATATACAACCCGACAATTGGTCGATTATTGAAGAAGGATTTGATGCAGAGCGAGTTAAATCTTCTGAAAGTTTATTTAGTATTGGGAACGGTGCTATGGGGCAACGCGCTAATTTTGAAGAACACTATTCGGGCAAAACGTTTCAAGGAAGTTACATTGCCGGAATTTATTATCCCGATAAAACAAAAGTAGGTTGGTGGAAAAACGGTTATCCTGAATATTTCGCTAAAGTGTTAAATGCACCCAACTGGATAGGAATCGACATCGAAATTAATGGCGAAAATTTAGATTTAGCAAAATGTCAGTCGGTTTCTAATTTCCGTCGTGAGTTGAACATGAAAGAAGGTATTTATTATCGTTCTTTTAATGCCACTTTAGCAAATGGAATCGAAATCGCTGTAAAAGTACAACGTTTCTTATCATTAGATTTAGATGAAGTAGGCGTTATTAATTACGAAATCACCGCTTTAAATTCGGATGCAAAAATTGTTTTCAAACCTTATGTTGACGCTGGAGTTCACAACGAAGATGCCAATTGGGAAGAAAAATTTTGGGAACCAATAAGCGTAAAGCATTCAGGTAATGAAGCTTTCGTAACGGCTAGAACGTTCAAAACGCATTTTACAGCTACAACTTTTATGCAAAATAGTATTTTGTTAGAAGGTTCTAATCTGAGTGTAGCTCCAGTGAGTGTTGAAGAAACGAAAGAAAAGATTCAGTTTTGCTATCAAGTTGCGGTTACAAAAGGGCAGTCGACTACTATTCAAAAAATTGGTGGTTACACCGTTTCAATGAATCATGAGGACACGATTTTAGCTGCTAAAAAAAGCATTGCAAAAGCATTAGAAATTGGAGTTGCTCAATTAACTGAAAACCAAAAACAAGCTTGGGCTAAAATTTGGGAAATGAGCGATATCACAATTGATGGCGATGTAAAAGCACAGCAAGGAATTCGTTTCAATATTTTCCAATTGAATCAAACCTACTTAGGAAAAGATTCCAGATTAAATATTGGTCCAAAAGGATTTACAGGTGAAAAATACGGAGGTTCTACATATTGGGACACCGAAGCCTATTGTATTCCTTTTTATATGGCTACCAAAGACCAACAAGTTGCTAGAAATCTATTAGCTTATCGATACAACCAATTGGACAAAGCCATCGAAAATGCAGAAAAATTAGGTTTCAAAAATGGAGCTGCTCTGTATCCAATGGTAACAATGAATGGAGAAGAATGTCACAACGAATGGGAAATTACTTTCGAGGAAATTCACAGAAATGGTGCCATCGCTTTCGCTATTTATAACTATTACCGATTTACAGGTGATTATTCCTATATTCCAGAAAAAGGCTTAGAAGTTTTAATCGGAATTGCGCGTTTTTGGCATCAAAGAGCTACTTTTTCAACATATAGAAATCAGTATGTGATTTTAGGGGTAACAGGTCCAAATGAATACGAAAACAACGTAAACAACAATTGGTACACAAATTACATAGCAAAATGGTGTATTGATTACACTGTTGAGCAAATCAATAAAATTGAAAACGAATATCCATCGGATTATACCCGAATCATGAATAAAGTGAAATTATCACAAACCGAAATTTCAGCAATGAAAAAAGTGGCAGATAATATGTATTTCCCTTATTCAGAAGAACATGGCGTATATCTACAACAAGATGGTTTCCTAGATAAAGAATTAATTACTGTTGCCGATTTAGATAAATCGCAACGACCAATCAATCAAAAATGGTCTTGGGATAGAATTTTACGTTCGCCTTACATCAAACAAGCGGATACGTTACAAGGATTCTATTTCTTCGAAGATCATTTTACCAAAGAACAGTTAGAAAAACATTTCGATTTTTACGAACCGTTTACCGTTCACGAAAGTTCGCTTTCGCCTTGCGTGCACTCGATTCAAGCGGCAGTTTTGGGTAGAATGGAACAAGCGTACACCTTTTATTTAAGAACTTCACGTTTAGACTTAGACGATTACAACAAAGAAGTGGAAGAAGGTTTGCACATTACTTCAATGGCGGGAACTTGGATGAGTATCGTAGAAGGTTTTGGTGGAATGCGCGTTAGAAATAACCAATTGCATTTTGAACCAAAAATTCCAGCACAATGGAAAGGCTATTCTTTCAAAGTAAATTTCAGAAATGCCATTGTAAAAGTTGAAGTAAAACAAGAAGGAACAAACGTTTCTGTGGAAGGAAATGCTGATGTTGACGTTTTTGTAAATGGAGAATCGCAATTAATTAAATAGTAAGATATGAAGAAATATTTTGTTTCAGTATTAGTAATGGTTTTTTCGATTTTTGGGATGAATGCTCAAGAATTAAAATCGCCAAATGGAAATTTCAAGATGATTTTCGCTTTAGAAAATGATGGTACACCAACGTATCAACTTTTTATGAAGAACAAAGAAATCATCAAAAAGAGCAAGTTAGGTTTAGAACTTCAAAAAGATAAAAAGTCGTTATTGAATGATTTTAAATTGGTAAACGAAGTTCGAAAAACTTTTGATGAAACTTGGAAAACCGTTTGGGGTGAAGAAACTGAAATACGCAACCATTACAACGAATTAGCGTTAACGCTGAAACAAAATGAAACGGAAAGAAACATCATCATTCGATTTCGATTATTCAACGATGGTTTAGGTTTTCGTTACGAATTTCCAGAGCAAAAAAACCTGACGTATTTTGTTGTAAGAGAAGAACGTACCGAGTTCGCCATGACAGGTGATCACACCGCATTTTGGATTCCAGGCGACTACGATACACAAGAATACGATTTCACAGAAAGTAAATTAACCGAAATCAGAAAGTTATTCCGAGGTGCTGTTTCTGAAAATGCTTCTCAAAAACAATTTTCAGATACGGGAGTTCAAACGTCTTTAATGTTAAAAACGGCAGACAGAATTTACATCAACATTCACGAAGCCGCATTAATCAATTATTCTTGCATGCATTTGAATCTTGACGATAAAAACTTAGTTTTTCAATCGCATTTAACTCCAGATGCTAAAGGAAATAAAGGGCATTTACAAGCACCATGTGTTTCGCCATGGAGAACGATAATTGCAAGTGCAGATGCTCGCGATATATTGGCTTCTCGTATGACATTAAACTTAAACGAGCCTTGTAAAATAGAAGATACATCTTGGATTAAACCTGTAAAATACATCGGGGTTTGGTGGGAAATGATTACCGGAAAAAGCTCTTGGGCGTACACCGATGAAATTCCATCCGTACAATTAGGAGTAACGGATTTCACCAAAGCTAAACCAAATGGTAAACACGCAGCGAATACCAAACACGTAAAAGAATATATCGATTTTGCCGCTAAACATGGTTTCGATGCGGTTTTAGTAGAAGGTTGGAACGAAGGTTGGGAAGATTGGTTCGGTCACGAAAAAGATTATGTATTCGATTTCGTTACTCCTTATCCTGATTTTGATGTGAAAGCAATTCACGAATATGCGAAATCTAAAGGGGTGAAAATGATTATGCATCACGAAACTTCTGGTTCAACTCGAAATTATGAGCGTCATTTAGACAAAGCATTTCAATTTATGAATGATAATGGATATGATGCTGCTAAAACGGGTTATGTAGGTAACATTTTACCTTTAGGCGAACATCATTATAGTCAATCGATTTTAAATCATTATCAATATGTGATTGAAAAAGCAGTCGATTATAAAATCATGATTAATGCGCATGAAGCGGTTCGTCCAACAGGAATTTGTAGAACGTATCCCAACATGATTGGAAACGAATCGGCTCGTGGAACTGAGTTTCAAGCGTTTGGTGGTTCAAAAGCGAATCATACTACTTTGTTGCCTTTTACACGTTTATTAGGTGGTCCAATGGATTACACCCCTGGGATTTTCGAGATGGATATTGCCAAATTAAATCCAAACAACAATTCACATGTGAATACAACCTTAGCGAATCAATTAGGATTGTATGTAGTCATGTATTCGCCACTTCAAATGGCTGCCGATTTACTAGAAAATTACAACCGTTTTTTAGATGCATTCCAATTCATAAAAGATGTTCCGGTAGAATGGTCAACTTCGAAATATTTAGAAGCTGAGCCAGGTTATTACATCACCATCGCTCGAAAAGATAAAAATTCTAACAATTGGTTCGTTGGAAATTCAAACGGATACAATGCTAGAACATCAACGATTACATTAGATTTCTTAGAAAAAGGAAAAAAATACGAAGCCATTATTTACGCTGATGCTGCCGATGCGGATTACAAAACGAATCCACAAGCTTACAAAATTTCAAAACAAAAAGTAACCAATAAAACTAAATTGAAATTAAGAACGGCAGCTGGCGGTGGCTACGCTATTAGTATTGTTGAGGTTAAATAAAAAAGCTATGAAAAAAATAATTTTCTCACTAATTACCTTGTTCACACTTTCGCTTTCGGCACAAATTGACCGAATGGAACCTCCATTTTGGTACGAAGACATGAATAAAAGCGAAGTTCAAGTGTTGTTTTACGGAAAGAATATCGCTCAAAATTCGGTACAAGTTTCTAATAATGTAATAATTACGAATGTAACTAAAACCGAAAATCCAAACTATCTTTTCGTTACAATTGATACCAAAAATGTAAAAGCGCAAGAATTACAATTTACGTTTACCAATGGTAAAAAATCATTCAAAAGAAATTTCGAAATCAAAAAAAGAAAACCAAATTCAGCGCTTCGTAAAAGTTTTGATGCTTCCGATGTAATGTATTTGTTAATGCCAGATCGTTTTGCAAATGGAAATCCAAACAACGATTCGTCACCAGAACTACAAGAAAAAGCGAACAGAAGTTTGCCAGGCGGACGACATGGTGGAGACATTCAAGGCATCATCAATAATTTGGATTACATCAAAGAATTAGGAGCAACCGCAATTTGGAGCACGCCTATGTGTGAAGATAACGACAAAGGCTATTCCTATCATACTTATGGTCAATCGGATGTTTATAGAATCGATCCGCGTTATGGAACCAATGAAGAATATAAAAAGCTAGCCGATGAAATGCACAAACGCGGCATGAAATTAATCAAAGATTATGTGACGAATCATTGGGGCGCTGAACATTGGATGTTCAAAGATATGCCAACCTACGATTGGTTTCATCAATTTCCAGGTTACAAACAAAGTAACTATCGCATGACCACACAATACGATACAAATGGTTCAAAAATTGATGCAAAACTATGTATGGATGGTTGGTTTGTGCCAAGCATGCCCGATTTAAATCAGTCGAATCCTTTGGTATTGAATTACTTAATTCAAAATGCGATTTGGTGGATAGAATATTCTGATTTAGATGGATTCCGTGTTGATACCTATTCTTATAACGATAAAGAAGGAATCGCAAAATGGACAAAAGCGATTACAGATGAATACCCATATTTCAATATTGTAGGTGAAGTTTGGATGCACGATCAAGCCCAAATTTCGTATTGGCAAAAAGACAGTCCAATTGCTAAAATTCAAAGTTATAATTCCTATTTACCAAGCGTGATGGATTTTACATTGCACGATGTTTTTGGAAATGTTTTCAATGAAGATAGAGCCGATTGGAGCAACGGAATGATTAAGTTTTACGAGAATTTCGTTAACGATTTCTTGTATGCCGACCCAAATAATCTATTGATTTTCCTTGAGAATCATGATACAGGGCGTTTCAATGAAATTTATAAAAAGGATTTCAAAAAATACCAATTAGGAATGACCATTATGGCAACCATGAGAGGAATTCCGCAATTATATTACGGCTCTGAAATTGGAATGGCTGGAGATAAAGGAAAAGGCGATGCCGATATTCGTCAAGATTTCCCTGGGGGTTGGAAAGGCGATTCAAACAATGCATTTTCTGCTAGTGGAAGAACAGCAGAGCAATCAAAATATTTCAATTTTTCAAAGAAAGTTCTGAATTGGAGAAAAAACAAAGAAGTCATTCATACTGGAAAACTAACGCATTACATTCCTGAAAATAATGTATATGTATATTTCCGTCACAATGACAAAGAAACGGTTATGGTGGTTATTAATAATGCTCCAGATTCTCAGAAATTGAATCTTACTCGTTTTCAGGAAAATATCAAATTGTTTACTTCTGGAAATGATATTCTTTCAGGAAAAACCATCGATTTAAAAACTGAATTAGCGATAGATGGAAAATCGGCAATGATTTTAGAATTGAAATAATGAAACAACTATTACTCTTTCTATTATGCTCTTGTTTTGCTTTTTCTCAAAGTAAGATAACATCTTATGCTCTTGAAAATTCAGGAAAATTTGAAGGAAATATAGAAAGAGTAAAAAGTTTTCCATCAAAATATATTGTGCCAAGAACGGTTGATGTTTGGTTACCAAAAACCTATTCTAAAACAAAAAAGTACAATGTTTTGTATATGCATGATGGGCAAATGCTTTTTGATTCAACTAAAACTTGGAACAAACAAGAATGGAAGGTTGATGAAGTGGCATCCCAACTGATGCAAGAAAATAAAGTAAATGATTTTATTGTTGTGGCTATTTGGAACATTCCAAATTTACGTCACATGGATTTATATCCAAAAAAACCTTACGAATCACTTTCAAATGAGTTAAAAGAGAAAATTCAAATAGAAGCCAAAAAAACGCAATTTCCATTTGATGACAGCAAAATAAACTCGGATAATTATTTGAAATTTATTGTGGAAGAATTGAAGCCTTACATTGATAAAAAGTATTCGGTTTTTACTACTGCTAATCACACTGCTATTATGGGTTCGAGTATGGGTGGCTTAATTTCCATGTATGCTTTGTGTGAATATCCAAATGTATTTGGAAAAGCAGCTTGTTTGTCAACGCATTGGATTGGATTTAGAGAATTTGATAACAATCCTATTCCGGAATCTTTTTTTGCGTATATAGAAAAGAAACTACCCGAATCTAAAAATCATAAAATATATTTTGATTATGGTACGGAAACTTTGGATGCTTTCTACTTAAAATACGAATATCGAGTTGATGAAATTTTAAAAGTAAAAGGATATACAGAAGTAGATTCTCAAAATTTAAAGTTTGAAGGTGAAAACCATTCTGAAGCTTCTTGGCAAAAAAGGATTCATATTCCGTTAGAATTTATGTTTGGAAAATAAAACTATAAAAAATGAAAAAAACAATCGTTACTGCATTAGCTGTTTTAACTTTGTTTAGTTGTAAAAACGAAACAGAAAAAACGGCAGAAAATTCAAAAACTGAAATCGCAAAATTTTCTCCTGAAGTAGAAGAAAGTGCTGTTATTTATGAAGTAAATATCCGTCAGTATTCGCCAGAAGGAACTTTTAATGCCTTTACTAAAGACATTCCAAAGTTAAAAGAATTGGGAGTAAAAATCATTTGGGTGATGCCAATTTTCCCTATTTCACAAACGAAAAGAAAAGCAACAGGTGGTGATGATAGTAAGTTTGCTTCAGAGATGCCAAAAGAAGAGCAACATAAATATTTGGGAAGTTACTACGCGGTTTCTGATTTCAAAAAAGTAAATCCGGAGTTTGGAACAATTGAAGATTTCAGAAATTTAGTAAAAACAGCTCATGACAATGGCATGTATGTGATTTTGGATTGGGTACCAAATCACACAGGTTGGGACCACGTTTGGATCAAAGAACATCCAGAATATTACACAAAAAATGCCAAAGGAGAAATCATTGATCCAATCAATCCAGAAACGGGTAAATCTTGGGGTTGGTCTGATGTTGCTGATTTAAATTATGATAATAAAGAACTTCGCAAGGAGATGACTTCTGATATGTTGCATTGGATAAAGAACGAAAATATCGATGGTTTCCGTTGTGATGTGGCAGGAAATGTACCTTTAGATTTTTGGAAACAAGCTATTCCTCAATTAAGAAGAGAGAAAAATATTTTCATGTTGGCAGAAGCTTGGGAGCCAGAATTATTAAAAGATGGTTTGTTTGATATGGCATATGGTTGGGAAGCGCATCATACCATGAATAGAATCGCACAAGGCAAAAATACCGTGAAAGAATGGGATGCATATATTAAAAAGGTAAATAAAGATTATGAAGCGGATGATATTTTGATGAATTTTGTTGACAACCATGATGAGAATTCTTGGAACGGAACGATTAAAGGAAGATTAGGTAAAGGAGAAGAAGCGATGACAGCTTTGTCTTATGTGATGCCAGGAATGCCATTAATTTACAGCGGAAATGAATATGGTTTGAATCACAGTTTGAAATTTTTTGAAAAAGATTCAATTCCAAAAACAAAAGGAAAAGATTGGGAATTAAGAGCAAAATTAGGAAAGCTTAAAGCTGAAAATCCTGCGTTAAACGGAGGGAAAAATAAAGCGAAATATTCTAGAATTAAAACAGACGACGAAACCAATATTTTAGCTTTTATTCGTGAGAAAAACGGTAAAAAAGTAGTTTATATTGCCAATTTTTCAAACAAACCGATTAATTCAAAAGTAGCGATTAAAGGTGATTTTACTAATTACATGACGGGAAAGCCAATGAGTTTAAAAGATAACGAAGTCATCACGCTACAACCTTTTCAATATTTCATATTAAACAATTAAGAATCCTCATAAAACAATACTTAAAGTCCTATTGCAAGTCGATAGGATTTTTTATTTTGAAATTACCGATATTTGCAAAAACAAATTCATTGAACTCAAATTACGACATCATTATAATCGGCGGAGGTGCTGCCGGATTTTTCACTGCAATTAATATTGTAGAGAAAAATTCAAAATTGAAAGTAGCTATTTTAGAACGTGGAAAAAGCGTTTTAGAAAAAGTGCGTATTTCTGGTGGGGGTCGTTGTAATGTTACCCATGCGTGTTTTGTGCCAAATGAATTGGTTAAATTTTATCCAAGAGGTGAAAAAGAATTAAAAGGACCATTTCATCAATTTTGCTCTGGAGATACTATTGAATGGTTCGAAAAACACGAAGTAGAACTCAAAATCGAAGACGATGGAAGAATGTTTCCCGTTTCTAATTCGTCTCAAACCATAATCGATTGTTTTTTAAAAGCCACTCAAAAATTAAAAATTGATGTTTTAACTGGGCAAAGTGTTCAGGAATTATATCAAGGTGAAAATTATTGGAAAATTTCTACGAATCAAGAGGTTTTTAGTTCCCAAAAAGTGGTAATGACAACAGGAAGTAATCCTAAGATGTGGGAATTACTACAAAATTTGGGGCATTCCATTATTGAACCTGTTCCGTCATTATTTACTTTCAATATCAAAGATGTTCGAATCAAAGATTTAATGGGGCTTTCCACGGTTGCTTCGGTGAAAGTAAAAAAATCAAAATTACAAGCATCTGGACCTTTGTTAATTACTCATTGGGGAATGAGTGGACCTGGAATTTTACGTCTTTCGGCTTGGGGAGCAAGAGAATTAGCAGATAAAAAATATCAATTTGCTATTCAAGTGAATTGGTTAAATGAAACGGATTTTGAAGAAGCCATGGATTTGTTGAAATATATCAAAGAGGAGAATTCTAAAAAATTAGTAGCAAAGTATGCGCATTTCGAATTGCCAAAACGACTTTGGGAAAACTTAGTAAAAGCAGCTGGGATTTCAGAAGAAACCAAATGGGCAGATGTGAGTAAAAAACAATTGAATACGCTAGCCGAACAATTAACCAATGGCGAATTTCAAGTTAACGGAAAAAGCACCTTCAAAGAAGAATTTGTCACCGCTGGCGGAATCAACTTGAAAGAAGTGAATTTCAAAACCATGGAAAGTAAAATTTTACCTAATCTTTATTTTGCAGGTGAAATCCTAAATATTGATGCTATTACGGGTGGATTCAATTTTCAAAATGCTTGGACTGGCGGATTTATAGTTGCAAATGCTATAACATCGATTGAACCATAGCGCTATAATTTACCATCTTAATTTTATCGATTAAGGATTGTAAAGCGTCTTGTTCTGCCAATTCTGCACTAGATCCAATTCCAATTATATTGTGAAGCGTTTCCTGATAAACAATGTGATTATTGGTGTTGGTAATTTTAATACGACTTTCTAATTTGGTAGAAATTTTGCCGTTTACTTGTAAGTTTTCCATTTTTTTACATTCAATGGTAATCGTAAAATCTTTTTTAGCTTTTCTTGAAGCTAAGGTAAAATAATCAGCAGAAAAAAGCTGAAACAACTCGTCTTCTAAGGCATTTAAATTTTTCTTAGAATTTTCCATTAAATAAATTTCAAATTCAATTGTTGGCAATTGTTTAGAAATCGGTAATTCGAATTTTTTAGATTGATAATTTTCGAATATTTTTTGAACTACTCGATTTTGACTTAAATTCTTAACTAAAGAGTGAGTGTCTAAAATTGCTGTGATTTTTTCTGAATTATTTTTACTGCAATTTCTTGGAATTAACAATGAAATAGCGCCATTACTTTCTGAAATTAAATCCAAACTTTGTCCAGGTTGCCAAGAATAAAAAATAGAAATTGGAATATTACTCAAAGCTTTGTTTTGGGTTTGAATAGTAATAGGTTGAATGTAAATATCTTTAGCATCAGAAGCATGTTTGATGCTCAGTTGTTTTACGGGAAATGATATTTCAATTTGATTTAAATTAGAAAAAATCGTGTTCATTAAAAGACTTACATAAGGTTTTTCTATCTGATCTTGGGTGTAGCGTAAATCTTCGTTTAAAAACTCACTAATATCTTCTAAAGCTAATATTTGTTGTTTTATAGCTTCAGAAAAATCTTTTTCAGCAGTCAGTTTTTTTGCGTAATCAAATTTGAAAATCGAAGCTTCTAATGCTTTATTAATTCGGGCTTTTCTTAATTGTTGGTGTTTTTGTTTTGATAAGCTTAAATAGGTGTAATAATAATTTTCAGTTTCAAAAATATCCACGATATCATATCCTTCTAAAAAAGCAGCACTAGAAACCATGCTGTTCATGCGATAAAACTCATTAAAAGTATCATCATATTGAAAAACGTTAAGCGAATTATTACTAGAAACGGTAACCGAAATACTATTTGAAATTTCAGTTAGCGCCATTTTTTGTGCTTTTTCTCTATAATCAGATGATGATTTTGGTGCCATTCCAATTCCAATGTAATTAAAATTACTCAACGGTGTTTTGGAAACCCATTCGGGAGCATTTTCTGGGATTGCTGTGTTGGTTTTAGAACTTCCACAAGA